>Ga0268299_1000274_pt1:162500-188100 | contig 188100 bp, 182 predicted proteins | sample NOBtaG_FD_193484 | JGI IMG/M metagenome (GOLD analysis project Ga0268299, IMG submission 193484) | Activated sludge microbial communities from bioreactor in Nijmegen, Gelderland, Netherland - NOB reactor | ecosystem: Engineered > Bioreactor > Aerobic > Activated sludge | place... | reverse complement strand
GGTTCTCGGGCAACTGTGCGCGCCAACTTTTCGGCGCGAGGCTGAAATTCTTTGAGGGAAAACCGGGAGAGAGAAACCGGACAGATCCTGTGCTCCATACACCGGACAACTTAACTTGCTATCTACACAATGCGGGAGAATCGAGAGTGCTCCAAGCCAGAATTTTCTGGGCATCCGACTCTCCATTGAATCTCGGGCGATACAAGATCGGTTCTGTCGTGTGCATGGCGGAAAGTGATCTTGTTGAATCGAGTCCCGACAAACTGACTCTCTGGCCTAGATTTCCACGACAACCCCGATCTCGACGACCTGTTCGGCAGGAATGTGAAAGAAGGAACTGGCGCGTTGAGAGTTGCGGCTGAGGAAGACGAACAGCCGTTCTCGCCACAGCGCCATCCCCGGCTTCGGTGTCGCAATGGAGTTCACTCGACTGAGGAAGAAGGTCGCTCCCTCAAGATCTATCTCCAGCCCTTGGGAACGGCAGGCTGCGAGCAAGCGGGTGATGTCCGGCGTCTCCATGAACCCGTATTGCACCACGACGCGCCGTACACCCGGCGCGAGGGGTTCGATCCGCAGGTGATGGCTGCTGGTGACGGTCGGCACACGTGCCGTCGTGGTCGTCAGGAACACCAATTCCTCATGCAGCACGTGATTGTGCCGGACGTTTTGCACGAACGACGGCGGCGCCAGTTCCGGGAACTGAGTTAAGTAGACGGCAGTGCCAGGAACACGCATGAGCGGCTGTGCGAGCACCTCTTTGAGATAGGCATCCAGTTGCGGCATCCTGCTCCACAGGTGTTTGGCGATGAGCCGACGACCGCCATTCCACGTCGCCATCAACAAAAATAGACAGGCGCCGAGAACCAGCGGCAACCACCCGCCATGCGGGATCTTCAACGCATTCGCGCCGAAGAACGAGAGGTCCAGAGTCAGGAAGAGGCCAGTCACAAGCCCAGCCAGCGGCCAACTCCATTTCCATTGGCGCCGCGCCACGACAAAAATCAGCAGTGTGGAAATGACCATGGTGCCGGCCACCGCGATCCCATAGGCGGCGGCCAAATTACTGGAGGTGCCGAAGAACAGGACCAGGCTGATGGTGCCGATCAGCATCAGGATATTGATGGCGGGTAGGTAGATTTGTCCGATCTGGGAGGCCGACGTATACCGAATCGCCATGCGCGGCAGATAGCCCAACTGAATCGCCTGCTGTGTGAGGGAAAAGGCTCCGCTCAGCATCGCTTGCGACGCGATGATGGTGGCCAGCGTCGCGAGCACCACGAGAGGCAGAAGAAACCAGGTGGGCGCCAGTAAATAGAACGGATTCACCACGGCCTCCGGCTGCCGGATCAGCAAGGCGCCTTGTCCCAGGTATTGCAGCACGAGAGACGGCAAGACCACGCAGTACCAACCGAGACGGATGGGGCTCTTCCCAAAGTGCCCCATGTCGACATACAAGGCTTCGGCTCCCGTCACGACGAGAAACACGCTCCCCAAGACCGCAAAGCCTTGTGTCGGATGGTCCAGCAGAAATTGAACGGCGTGGTAGGGGCTGAACGCGACAAACACATCCGGAGTCTGGATCGCGCTCCTGATTCCCAAGACACCCAGCGTGACAAACCAGAGCAGCATGATCGGCCCAAACCATTCACCCAGTCGTCCTGTCCCATGCGACTGGATGCCGAAGAATGTGAGTAACACGATGATGGCAATCGGGAGCGTATAGGATTGATAGGCGGTCGTCTCGACGGCAATGCCTTCCACCGCGCTGAGGACCGAGATGGCCGGCGTGATCATCCCATCCCCGTAGACCAACGACGCGCCGAGCAGCCCGAGTGCGATCACCGGGCCGATTCTCAGGGGAAACGCAGATTCTTCGCGATGGCGCTGCCCCAGGGCCATCAAGGCCAAAATCCCACCTTCGCCCTGGTTGTCGGCTCGCATCACGAAGAGCAAATACTTTACGGTGACGACCAGTAGGAGCGCCCAGATGATCAGCGACAAGAGACCAGTGACCGTCGAGAGGGTGACGGACAGGTCGTGCGAGGCGTGGAAACATTCTCGCAGCGCATACAAGGGACTGGTTCTGATGTCACCATACACGACACCGAGCGCCGCGAGCGCCAATCCGGACGTGGTCGATCGTTGAGGCTGACTACTCATGGCGGAGAGAGCGGCCCCATGAGTACAGTGGTTCGGCGAGAGCCTTGGCGGGTCTGCATGCTTCGGCGATCCTAACCGGTTCGTACAGTCAGGACAAGCGGCATGGGCCGTTCACGTTCTGCTCCTTTTCCAGCCTATTCGAAGTAGACCAGACTGACTGTACCCTGTCGACGACGTGAGTCCACCGCCACCGCTCTGTATTTGTACAGAGAACCAACCATACGCCATGACTATGGCTGATTCAATGCAGGTGAGCAGGCGACTGCAGGTGATATAAGGACCTTGCGCCAGTTCCTGAACACTGGCAAGCTCTCGCATGGCTTCAATAGGAACCTGCGAGGCAAGACTGTGGAGGCAACGAACTCACATGCCAAGGCATTGGTGCAGGTTCTTTCAATCGCTGACCACGATGCTCCTCCTGTTTCTGACCGGCTGCGGCGCTACAGAACTCGGGATGTGTGCACCACATGTCAAGGAAGAAGGGACGCCGACCCGGAATTGGACCGAGTGCTTTGAGCAACCTTTCTCGCAGACAGGAATCACCCATTCCGTGTTCTGCCTCAAGGACGACACGGCCAAGCCTCCGGTACTCCTGCTCCACGAGATGACCGGACTGTCCCCAGGAACACTGGCCTATGCCGAGGAGCTCTCAAAAGATTTCACCGTCTACGTGCCATTGCTGTTCGGCGAAAAGGGCAAGTTCTCGCTGATTCACGGATTGGAGGCCTATTGGTTTCGTGGCGTTGTCGACTTTTTCCCCGGTGGGGAATGGGGAACGCCCTCCCACGGAAGCGCGCCGATCGTGAACTGGCTGCGCGGCGTGGTCCAGAAGATCGAAGACCGGCACACAGAGCAGCGTATCGGCCTCATCGGCAATTGCCTGACGGGTCCATTCCCGCTCGCCCTGTTGGATCATCCCCTGGTCGCTGCAGCAGTGGTCGCCCAACCAGCGCTTCCTTTGCGCTTCTGGTGGTATACGGACACAGATAAGACATCCCTCGGGATATCTGACGACGATCTCACGATCGCCAAATCGAGCACCGCTAAGGTGTACGGATTGCGGTTCGAGACAGACTGCATGGCTCCTCCAGAGAAGCACAAGACCCTGAGCGACACATTTGGCAGTCGCTTCATCGACGGAGCCATCCCGGCCAGGGCCTATCAGACCGATGGCAAACCGACGCATGCCCATAGCACACTGATTGGTTCCTGGAACGAGCGGGCTCAGACCGGGCAGGCCTCACGTGATGCACGAGAACGAGTACGAACTTTTCTCCTGGAGGAACTCACCAAGCCTCGCGCAGAAGGGTGATAGGTGACCGCTGCAGGCTCCTAGGGCGCCACTGTTCTCACGCTCAAAATGGATCGGATTCCTTGTGAGCCTTCCACGCTTTCTATTGAAACTGCGGGGGGAGTCCGTTACAGTTTGCTCCATCATAGGCTTACCTTAGGAGAACACCATGCATAGAAGCTTTACTCCATTCTTATTGCAGGGAATACTGGCAGTCTTTCTCGTATTCGGCCTGACTCCTCACCTCTCTTCTGCTCACCCCCCTGATGCTCATTCCTCCGATGCAGCCGATGGGGGATGGGTCCATGGAGGCATGGCCGACGAAGGCAAAATCACAGGAGGCTTTCGTGTCGGGCCGAGCTTCACAACTCAAGATTCGGGCTTGTCCACAGTCGGCCCCGTGATCAACTTCCAAGGTATGTATGGACTGAATAAATGGTTCAGGGCAGGAATGATGCTGGAATGGCAAAATCATGGTGTCGATAATCCGGGAACCGGCTCCGTCAATACCGTCACCTTGCTGCCCGTCAACTTGGAGTATCGCCCTGGACATTTTGGCAATCTGATTCCCTATGTCACGACTGGAATCGGGGTAAACATCAATACGCATAATGTTTCGGACAGTTTTGCTTGGCGGGTCGGGGGAGGTTTGGACTATGCCTTGACGAATTTGGTCCCAGGAGCCCCACCAGGAATGATGCTGAACGTGGAAACAGCCTGGAAGCGGAATCATGCCAACGGGGATTTTTCCACCATCGGGTTATTGTTCGGGGTTCGCCACACCTTCTGAACGGTTCTTTCTCCCGCATGGGCAGTGCCCATGCGGGAACACAGATCACTCACATCCTTCTTGATCCAGCCCGCCCCAAGATCTAACCTATGGTCTCTTTCTATAAGGCCATCGGCACATTCGTGTTGTTCCTGGCTATGGTGTCGTAGCACGGGCGTTCTTCCGCCATTCCCATGGCGGAACTGGATCCGGATCAGCCCATAATCCCTTTTGGGAGTCGCGTGCCTCTTTTTCCAGCGCCTCCAGCTGGGTATCCTGAGGAGCCTGCTTCCGATCCCACCAACACCAGCCCTGCTGCACCAACGTCTGGCTCATGTTCCTGTCGTCGGGAAGGAGCACATCCGCCACAACGCGCCCCTGCTTGTCCTTGCCATAGATCTGAAGCGTGACATCCATGCTAAACCCCAGATCCGACGTCGCTTGCTTGGCCTGCTCACTGTAGGGCTGGCCACTTCTTGGACAGGCAATCCCATTCAAGCGAACTCGTTGCGCTTTCCCATTGCGCACCACTTCAATCGTGCCTCCATCAAGAATGGTCACCACCTGGCCTCCAAAGGGGAACGCCTCTCCCCCACTGAGGAGCACCCCTGACAGAAGGACGATGACGGATAGGCTTGGAAGAAACGGCTTGGTCGAAAGAGTCGTTCGTTGTGTCATAGGCACACCCCTCAACACATCTCAATTGCCCCCTTGTGTACTACACTGTGGCCACGGAAAGTAAGCCCCTGGGTGTGCCAACTTCCGCGAGACATGCGGGAATGAGACTGTCGCGCCATGCACGTCACCCCCTTCTCGCTTGTCACGCTGGGGCGACGCGATCACGCATGACCTCTACGCGTTAAACTTGCGCTGGAAGTTTTCACCTTGACTCACTTATCATACATCGATCAACCGGCCCGGAGGTCTCCATGGGCGCCACCAGCATATTTCGGCTCCTCATCCTGATCATTCCTCTCACCTGGGTGGTGCTTCGTCTCTTGCCTGCCGACCACTCGCGATCCAGCCATCTCCGAGGCGTCATACAGTCTGCCGAAGAATATAAATCCCATGAGAAAACCGACCTGTTCTTACGTCACGAGTCCATGTTCGAAACTCATTACCAGTCGCACTATGCGACATCAGGACAGACCTACCAACATTATCGACTGGCCTATAAGTATGGCTTCGACCTCGCCCAGGATCGCGACAACCAGAAGATGGACTGGAAGCGCATTGAACCGCTCGCACGACAAAACTGGAATGAAGGCATTATGGGATCGTGGAGCCAGCACCAACAGGCCATCCTCTACGGATGGGAACAGGGCATCAAGAACCACGGCGGATGAGGGTCGAGGCAACAATGCACAACCCGAGCCCCGACCTACATCCCCATGCGTGAAAAAGACCTCTGGATGAGGAAAAACCTGGCCTGCTGCCCGGGCCATTCGAGAGGGGCCTCTCTCTCATATTCCGCTCATTTCTTCGCCTCAGCTCCCGATAGAGCACGTGCTGATTCCGAACAACATGAAGAGTGGGCAAAACCCCACCGCGCCGATAAGCAGCAGTATGGCCCCGACGGCAAGAGCCACACCTGCCACGCCAGTCGAAAGACCCGCAAAGAGACCGATCAAGATCGCCACTGCCCCAATGCCGATCCGTATAGGCCTTTCAACGCCGCCCACGTTGCAGGTCATGGCTACACCTCCTTGTTAAATCGTTCCGATGTTCGAAAGAACTCCACACAAATCTCCTCGTGATCGGGCTCTGCATCGCGACTATTTCATTGCGTGATCTTTGCGGCGAGCACATCGACCTGTTCAATCTTTGGTGGTTCGGCCAACAGGTCTGAGGCTTTTGCCATCAAGGCCGCCGCAATTGCCCCCCCAAGATGAGCCTTTCGACCTGCCTCATCCGCAAATGCATCGAAGATGCCGAATGCCGACGGTCCCAACCGCAACGCAAACCAGACCACGGTCGCAGCTTCCTGATTTGCTAATGCCAGTCCACTTTCGAGGAAGCTGGCCACCTCGGCTTCCTTTCCCGGTTTAGCCTGCAATCGCACCAACAGTCCAACACGTACCATGATGTGCCTCCCGTTCTGAATGTGTGAGTCGTACCGTGCGCATTCTAGCGTCACCCTCGTCGATGAACTAGTGGCAGGAATGACAATTATGATACAGTTCTCGCCATGCGCATTTATATTTTGACGCTGCATGACGTCTTCGATACCGGATTGGCGACCCTGCTCGACACATTCAGTATAGCGAACACACTGGCGGAATCCACCGGGACATCGCCGACGCGCTTCGATGTGACGATCATCGGTGTCAGATCTCATGTGCACACCGGCCAAGGACTTTCGGTACCGGTACGGTTGGCAGCACGGCTTGCGCGTCCCGATGTTGTGCTTGTCCCTGCCATTGGAGCGAAAATGCCGGAAACATTGCGAGTGGCACTGGAACGGCGAGACACGGCAGATGCACAAACCCTGTTACGGGATTGGTTTGCCGCCGGCACACTCGTTGGAGCCGCTTGCACGAGCACATTTGTGCTCGCCGGCTCGTCCCTCCTCAATGGCCATCACGCAACGACGTCCTGGTGGCTCGCCCCGTTCTTCCGTGAACGATACCCACATGTCCTGCTCGACGAATCACGGATGATCGTCCATGCCTCACGGTTGGTCACGGCCGGTGCGGCATTGGCCCATCTTGACCTTGCGCTTTGGTTAGTGCGGCGCCACAGCCCGGCACTGGCAACGCTGACGGCGCGCTACCTTGTCGTTGACCCGCGGCCATCACAAGCAGCATTTGCCATTCCCGATCATCTTGCACACGCAGATCCTTTCGTCGAACGATTCGAACGATGGGCCCGTCGACGATTAACCGATGGTTTCTCCCTCGATGATGCCGCTCATGCAGTCGCCACGAGTCCACGAACGCTGACACGCCGCCTTCAAGCGGTACTAGGCAAATCCCCGCTCGCATACTTTCAAGACCTTCGCGTGGAACATGCGATTCATCTGCTGCAGACCAGCACGAAGAGTGTTGATCAGATTGCGACTCAAGTCGGATACACAAGCGGGGTGACACTGCGGACGCTCATCCGGCGCAAGATCGGCCGTGGCGTGCGCGAGCTACGAGTGCGCACATGATCAAGTTCGTGGCCGTGATGGCTGGAAATTTCAGGCAGATCACAGGGAGGAAGTAATGCTTGCGGGATCCGGTGATGGAGCACAATAGAGCACGCTAAGAGTTAGATCTTACCTTATAGATGCAGCTCGCATTGAAAAAGAACTGATGTCAGGAACTCGTGTTTCACTGAGGTGCCGCTTGGTCAATCACCGCGAGAACCTTCTTACACGCTGGAGCATCAAACACGAGGTCAGAGAATCCGAGGAATAGACCTTTCCTAAGGGCTCCATGAATTGAGAAATGGCTCTCGGCATCTTATACCCACTCCCATACCAAACCCGGATCGCCTTCCGCTGACGATGCTACGGCGTTCCTTCCTGAACTCGATCAGCCGTACGGCCCGCCGCGTCACTCAGCGTTCCTTCCACCCCGCGAGCCTTGTCCATCGGTGTCTGGATGGCATCGACGGACTGACGGACCGCTTGATCGACGACTGAAGGCGCCTGTGAGGCCTGCGACTTCTCGACCGGCGTCTCGCGTTGACAACCATTCAACCCAATCACAAGGACGAGAATCGACAACGGAAGGCCCCCCAGATATCCGATCGTCATACACACCTCCATCTCCTCAATACCCGAAACCTGATCTGTTTCAACCGCCAGAACTGAAGGCTTGATGACCCCACACCGGCAGCATTCTAAGCCCCTCTCCTGCTCGAATCCGACCTTGGACAGGCAGATACCGCCTGGCGGTGGAACGCTGAGGATGGCGAGGGCATACCTGTGACCGTACGACGGAACGGGACGATGCGCAAAATATTTTTTGAATCCGTCGATCGTGCGAAGATCCACCAGGGTGGCCACAAGGTCCCTGCTCATGAGATTTTGCCACGGTACGACCATGGTCGTCTCAATCTCATCGCGCTCCTCTCGGAGCTCCTCGCTCTGCGCATGGATGACAATAGGGTCGACGCCACCCCGACAGCCGGCTAGCCGCCCAAGTTGAAAGCAGTACACGTGGAGCATGGAAGAATTCTTGGTCCACCCAACTTGTCATCCACACCGAACTGGACCAAACCGATCGTCCCCGCGACCACCAAGCTCATCTAAGACTGTTGCGCAATCTAAGGGAACTCCGAACGTTCATTCCGGAGCCATACACAATATCAATGACCGACCTGTACGGTTTTTAGTAGAAGAGGATTGACAATTTCTCTCACCTAGGATACTGCTCCCATCAGAACCGTAAGGGAGAAGAACCTTCCACACAGACTCGCAGAAATACTCACGCTCACTCAGCATGCCCTATTCAGAATGCCGCAAGCTCCATGATGTGCTCGACTCACAAGAGCAATTCATTAGATGATTAGGAACCAATCCTACTTTAACGTAATCGTTGGACTCAGAGCGCCCTCTCGCCTTCTCCCAAATATGACGCAAACCCGACCATGGAAGGAATATACAACACCTGTCATTCGAGAAAGCCTGTCATGAAGAAGAGAACTCCCTGGTTCGTGAAAAAGGAGAGCGATCGATGAAAACATTGGTCTTAGCCAATCAGAAGGGCGGCGTAGGGAAAACGGCGATTGCCTGCCAGCTGGGGTACTTCCTCGTCGAAATGCTCAAGAAACGGGTCTTGATCATTGACTTAGACCATCAGGGAAACACGTCGAAAAACATCGGCACCTCAAAGCTGGCCACGATCTCATCCATCACAGCCAACCAACTGTTGACCGAGCCGGTCACCACTATTGAGGGTGGAACCTTTGTGGTAATTCCCTCACACAGCGATCTGCTCAAACTCGAGCGACGAGAAGAAGATCACAACCAGTTTGCAAATAATCTCCGATTGTTCCTCAACGAAATGGACGACCGATTTGATGTGGCCATCATTGATACGAATCCAAATCCGGATATCCGGGTGCTCGCGTCGCTGGTGGTGGGTGATTTTGTGCTCTCGCCCATTCAGCTGAATCAAGAGGCGGTTGATGGCATCGCAGCACTCCGGGCGCAGGTCCTCAAGATACAAAGCACCCTGAACAAAGATCTTCGATTCATCGGCTTGCTTCCGAATCTGGTGGAGCCCACGCCCTTTCAACGCGCCAATTTCGACCAACTCTGTACGGCCTTTGCCTCGCTGTTCATTCGACTGGAGGATGGCCGAATGGCCGCCATTCCCTCACGCACGGCGGTGGCGGAAGCCCAGGCGATGGGAGCGCCGATCTGGACCTTGCAGAAAACCAGTTCTCGAGAGGCATGGCTGCATCTGAAGCCGATCTTTCAAAAGGTGGCTCATACGATGGGGGTGATGGAATGAAAAAACCACTGATCGCGACATTGGATCTCACGGCTCTTGATCGGACGACTCCCGCGCCGACACCGGATCCGATCGCCAAAGAACGGACCGTGACGGCTGAAGTCTTGGGACGCCCGCTTCATATCCCGGTGAAGGACATCGATGAAGACCCTGACCAACCGCGCCAGGAGTTCGATGCGGCAAGTATGGAAGAACTGGAACAGAGCGTCAGGATCCATGGAGTCAAAACGCCGATCTCGATTCGCCCCCATCCCACGGAACAGAAACGTTGGATCTTGAATTTTGGCGCGCGCCGACTCAGAGCCTCCAGAGCCGTCGGAAAAACCACGATTCCCGCATTCATCGATCGCTCACATACCGATTACCAACAAGTGATCGAAAACTTGCAGCGGGAAGATCTGAAGCCGCGTGAGCTGGCGATGTTCATCAAGAAGAAGATGGACGAAGGAGAGAAGCAGGCTCACATTGCCGAGCTCCTCGGCGTGAACCGATCCATGGTGACAAATCACTTGGCACTTATCGAGCCCCCGGCCTGCATCGAAGAAATCTACACGTCGGGAAAATGTTCATCGGCCAAGACACTCTACGATTTGCGGAATCTTCACAAGGAGTTTCCAAAAGAAGTCGAACGGTGGTGCTCCGGCGATCAGGAGATTACCCGTGCAACCGTATCGGCCTTATCCGCCAAGCTCAGAGGGTCTGAGCGATCGCCCGTCACATCGTCGAAGGAGAAACCGGAACATAAGAAGCAGACGCTCAGTTCAACGACAATGATGCCGTCTTTGATCGTCATGTTTCAGGATCGATCTGGCACTGTAGATCTGCAGCACGCCCCACAACAAGCAAACCACCTGATCGTCAATTTTTCAGATGGGAAGCAGGAGGAAGTGCCTGCGCGACACTGCCATATTGAACAGATCATATTCCCCTAGCTCCTCATCGTTTGTCCCCCTCGCTGATCCAAGCCTGGGAGGGGGACGGCCAGATCCTCTCCTTATCTCGCTGCCGCCTCACCGTTCACGATCTCCCAAGACTTGCTCCAGGCTATTCCTTTCCAAATAAAATTCATTCTCCCGCCACAAGAGTCAACTAGGGTGGCCGATTGTTGGACATGTCCAACAACAGACTGAGTACGCCCCCTTGTCCACCTACACCCAAGGAAAGACTTTTTGAGATGACGGACGAAGCCTCGATCGAAGGAGGACGTTGAATCCTGTTGGACATGTCCAACAGATCACCCTTCCCTTTCTCGCCTCGGACCATGTCATGCGTCATGGGAGTGGGGATGATTGGCATGAATCGGACAACGGTGGCGGATTCGGCGATTCAGATCTCCACACTTCGATACAATCGATAACCGTGAACAAGCCGTGACTGAAACTCCATGTCCCTGATGCTGGGGTGAACAGCTCTCACCTACTGATACCACCGGCTTGTCACTCAAGCCGGTACTCGATATGGCCGACATAATTACTGGCGAGAACCATTGACGATACCACTCGAGACATACACCTCGACAAAGGGGGCCATGGTGACGAACGCACAACTTGATCAAACCTGCATCAATACCATCCGCACTCTTTCCATGGATGCCGTCCAGCAAGCCAACTCCGGCCACCCTGGAACGCCGATGGCCATGGCCCCGGTCGCCTACTGCCTGTGGCAGCGAATCCTTCGATTCGATCCGAACGATCCGATTTGGCCGAATCGCGATCGGTTTGTGCTATCGATGGGCCATGCTTCTATGCTCCTCTACTCACTGCTGCATTTGACCGGAGTGAAGGCCGTGAATCCCCAGTATGAACGGCTGGGTGAGCTTTCGGTGCAACTGGACGATCTCAAACGCTTCCGCCAGCTCAACAGCAAATGCGCCGGACATCCCGAATACCGGTGGACCTCAGGCGTAGAGACGACGACCGGTCCGCTTGGGCAAGGGATTGCCACCAGCGTCGGGATGGCGATTGCCGCGCAGTGGCAAGAGCACTATTTCAATCGCCCTGGTTTCGGCATGTTCAACTACAACGTCTACGCCCTCTGTGGTGACGGCTGCATGATGGAAGGGGTGGCTGCCGAAGCGGCCTCCCTGGCGGCGCACTTGAAACTATCCAACCTCTGCTGGATCTACGACAACAATAAGATCACGATCGAAGGCCACACCGAGTGGGCCTTCAGCGAAGACGTGGCCACCAGATTCATCGGTTATGGATGGAACGTCACCCGAGTCGGTGATGCCAATGATCTCGACATGCTTGAACGGGCCTTCACGACATTCACAAAAGAAACGGACCGCCCAACCTTGATCATCGTCGATAGCCACATCGCCTATGGTTCACCAAATAAGCAAGATACCCACGCGGCGCACGGCGAACCGCTCGGCGAAGAAGAAATCAGACTGACGAAGCGGAATTACGGCTGGCCCGAACAGGAAAAGTTTCTGGTGCCGGATGGCGTCCGTGAGCATTTTCAGCAAGGCATGGGTAAGCGCGGGCATGAGACGCGCGCAGCCTGGATGGCAAAGTTCAAGGAGTATCAGAAGCAATTTCCCCAACTCGCCAAACATCTTTCTGATATGCAGCAGCGTCAACTGCCAGACGGATGGGACAAGGAGCTGCCCCTGTTCCCTGCCGACGCCAAAGGCGTGGCCGGACGTGATGCCTCTGCCAAGGTGCTCAATGCCCTGGCAAAAAATGTTCCCTGGCTCTTGGGAGGCTCTGCGGATCTGGCCCCTTCAACCAAGACTCGTTTGACCTTCGAGGGAGCCGGCGATTTCACTGCGAAGGATCGCGGCGGCCGCAATCTGCACTTCGGGGTCCGAGAGCATGCCATGGGCTCCGTACTCAATGGACTCTCCCTCTCCAAAGTGCGCCCCTATGGTTCCGGCTTCCTGATCTTCAGCGACTACAGCCGGGGTGCGATCAGATTGAGTGCGCTGATGGAAGTCCCCGTCATCCATATCTTCACCCACGATTCCATCGGAGTCGGCGAGGATGGGCCTACGCACCAGCCGATTGAGCAACTCGCCTCGTTGCGAGCAATCCCAAACCTCATCGTCCTACGCCCTGCTGATGCGAACGAGGTCGCGGAAGCCTGGCGCGTCATCATGCAGTTGAAACATGAACCGGTGGCGTTGATTCTGACCAGACAGGCCCTTCCGACGATCGACCGCTCCACTTACGCCGGTGCATCTGGCGTCGCCAAAGGCGCATACATATTGGCCGACGTGCCGGGAGGAAAACCGGATGCACTGCTTCTCGCGAGCGGTAGTGAGGTCTCGCTCTGTCTGGAGGCAGCAGAGCAATTGAAGACAGAAGGCATCAAGGCCCGCGTAGTGAGTATGCCCTCCTGGGAGCTGTTCGAACATCAACCACAGGCCTATCGCGACAGCGTGATTCCGCCACACATCACAGCGAGGGTCTGCGTAGAACAGGCGTCAACATTTGGATGGGCGAGTTATGCCGGGCTGACGGGTGAGATCATCGGCATGAAATCATTTGGAGCATCCGCACCCCTCAAGGAACTGCAAAAGAAATTTGGATTTACGAAGGACAATATCGTCGCCGCAGCGAAGGGGCAGCTTCAGAGAAAAGCAAAAGCGGCTTAATGTGCCATCACGATCCCCTCTCTTCCTACACGCCCCTGATCTGACACAGATTCGGACTTCCCGAATCTGTGTCGTCAGGAATGACAGCCTAGAATCGGAACTTCTAGCCATCCCCAAGCGATACCTCCACACCCCACCGAGTCCAGCAGCGATCCTGTCGTCACTCACGGGGGGGTCGTACTACTACGCAATGTGGCTCTTGCAGTTCTTCCGGACTTCGTCCATGCTAGCCGACATGAATCCGATAAACACCGTATATCACCGGCCGTCATCAGCATGGTTTTCTCTCTCATAGGAGGCCCTACCATGATACCGACGTTGTCTCTACGCATTAGCCTCATCGCGAGTCTGGTGGCACTGTCCGGGTGCGGACTGAACATATTTGCCAGCCCCAAATCACCGGTCGTGATCGACGATATCGAAAGTCGTGTGGGAACGTTAGCGGTGAGTACCGATCGGAGGGTTGTCCTGGTTCGACTTGAGAAGGATGCAACGAGTGCGGCCGGCCGGTTTTGTGCGGAGCCTCCGCTCGACACGGACCAGAATGTCACGAACGCCTTAGCCGCCATCCGAGACCTCTCAAACGAGAAGATTGATGCGAGCGTCAAAGAAGAACTGTCTAGGACCTTCTCGCAAATTTCTCATACGCTTGTCAGACGCACGCAGGGTCTTCAACTGTACAGAGCTGCCATGTACAATCTCTGCCAGAACTATCTCAACCATGCCATCAAGGAGCAGGCCCTCCAAGAACAGGCGACGAAAATTTTGGAAATGTCGGTGAAGTTGATCGAACTGGAGCTCGCCAGGACACAAGGGAAAATAAGCAAGCCCGTTCTGCATGCTCCCGCAGCGAGGCGTCCGTAGACCTCGAACAAGCCCGATGGCTGCTCTTGTATCTGTCGATCGGGCGGTCTGAGTAGAGAGTGGTTGTATCGGATGGTGCCTACGGCAAAGGCGTGTTACCAGCACGAGCGTGCTCCACTGGGCAACGATGGTCGTAACGGCATCTGGGCGCTCGCCCAGCACTACAGAGGAACATCCGCGTGCGACCTACCGGGGCTGCACCATCGGCAACTCGCGTGATCCCTCTGCGGCTTGCTGAATCCGCAATCGTTCGAGCCGCGAGGCTTCAAACACATTGTGCAGCATCTCATCCGCCACCTGGGTCAGTTGTGCCGCCGCATCTTTCATGTCGGCGTGCTCGACCAAGCGTGAGACGACTTCAGCCTTGGTGGCGCCCTTCTTCTGACCCATGAACGGTTTCAGGAGAAGATAGAGCACGTCCCGGATCGGCATATACCGAAAGAAGCGGCGGAGGAGTTGAAAGGTCTGGCGGGGGTAATGAAGGAGCTTGTAGAAAAAGAGCTTTTTGATTCCGGCCTGTCGGACTCGGTTGATGATTTCACCTGACAGGCAGGTCGGATCGATTTCCGAACATTTGAAGTACTTGTACCAATCCGTGGTTTCGTTCACCAACCCGCGTTTGACGTATTCCTGCCACAGCGGTGTCCCCCGATAGACGCAGAGCCGGTTGAACCCGAAGGTATCAAGAGGCAGCCTCGACGCGAAGTCGAAGGTGGCCTCCATATCCTCAATCGTCTCGTCCGGATTGCCCACCGTGAAGAATCCGTGCACGATCTCCACGCCGGCCTTTTTCGCGTTTTTGACGGCGGTCGTCACCTGATCCAGCGTCTGTTCCTTCTTCAAGCGATCGAGAATCTTCTGGCTGCCGCTCTCAATTCCGAACATCATCGCGCCGCAATTGGCCTTGGCCATGGCCGGAAACAGATGTTGAGCGACCGAATCGACACGCCCCTCGATGCCCCACCGGATCGACAGCTTGGCCTCCATGATGCCGTTGCAAATCGCTTCGATTCGTTTGGGTTGGAGTAGAAAGTGATCATCGACGAACCCGACGGATTCATAGCCGAGCGCTTCAAGATGTTTGAGCTCCGCCACCACATGCTGTGGACTACGGGCACGCCACTTCCCTTCATTGAAGATCGGAATATCGCAAAAAATGCAAGGCCAGGGACATCCCCGAGAGGTCTGCATCGTCGTGAATCGTCTCATGGAGAGCACCACCGGAACATCCAGCGGCATGGATTCGACATAGTCGAGCTCCAGGCTCTCACGATCCGGGAACGGCCACTGATCCAGATGCCGTTCCGTTGGGCGGTTAGGATTCTGGACGACCTGGCCATCCTTCATCCATGTCAGGCTTGCGACAGCTTGGGGATTCTCCAAGTTCGCCAGCAGATCGAGCAGCAACTGCTCGCCGTCGCCACGACACACAAAATCAACTTCGGGACATTGTAATTTCACCAACGAGGCGTTCAGGCTGGCGAACACGCCGCCGAAAGCGAGCTTGACGGTTTGGTTGGTCGCGCGAATCTCTCGCGCCAGCATCTTGGCGTAGGGATAGCTGGTGGTACTGAGGAAACTAAGGCCGACGAGTGCCGGCTGTTCTTGATTGATCCGGTCGATGATGACCTGGTTCGGGGTATCGGGATTGGCCTGGTCGAACAGCACACAGTCGTGCCCCGCCTGCTTGATCACGGATGACAAGGACATGATGCCGATGGGAGGGAACCCCATCACACGAACATGACCGTTCGCAGCCCGTGTCTTCGCGGGAAGTGCATAAAACTGTGGATCGCGAACGTGAATGAGAAAAACGAGCAGACAAACTCCTTGATCCGATCTCGATCACACACGGAGGGAATGTTGACGGAGTGAGTGAAAGGAACTGGGAAGGAACGGGAACGTCCAACTTGATGAGCTCACCGTACCAGTCGTACATTCTCCTGTCAAGGACACCAACCATGTGACTGGGGCATCCGCGAACAACATATTCCGCTGACCGCAACCTATATAACACTGTCTCCAGTGCGACGACGGACTTACTTGGGGATGTCGAAATTGTGAGCGACCGTTACTGGGTAGGCTTCCGATCCGCGAAACTGTCGTCTTGCTTCTCATCGGTTTCACCCTCGGTGGATTCCCCTTTTGACAGCAGCTCTTCTATCTGCGCTTCCTGGCACGTCAAGTCTTTTGCATTGAGCAACTCACCGTCGGTCTTGCCGGATTGGTGTATCTTCTCTGCCCTTGTGTCTTGACGACTATCGTTCATATCCGAGCTCCGATCATGTCTTCTGCGATGATGGCATCACTCCCATGTGCGATGCACCTCGCTCACATGCTCCACTCCGTCAGTCTTGTTGATGACCCATTGCACATCGTCTGGAATCTCGACGACTTTCAAATCTGCGGCATGGCCGTTGGCCGCTCCCCGCAGTTCTTCCACGACCTGCACGAGCCTTTCATCATCCCGTGGAATGAGCGCCCCGCAGCGATTCAAGCTCGGTTCTTCTGGTCCCGCTGCGAGCGGCCAATACGCGCCTCGGTCGATCTCCTGTAACGCCTCTGCCTGCCCAAGCTCGCGTAATCGGATGAACGCCTTATGACTCACGAAAAACTGTTCATAGCTCTTATTGATAACGATCTTTTTCATCTCACGTCTCCCTGTATCGCACCCGCGGTATCATCATCAGCTAGCCAACAGGACGTCGGATGCTATGACGGTCGACAATGGCCGTTAGGACGCCGGCTCCGGATCCTTATATCCGATATAGTTTCCTGACCAGTGGCAGTACCGTCGATTGGCCCACGTGCGCACTTCCTCTTTCTGCAGTTCTCCATACCGGCGCTGAATGACCGAACCGAACGTCGCCAAATCCCCCCGGATCTCCAGCAAGTCTTCCGCAGTAATCTTCGACCAGTAATCCTTGAGCGGCGTTTTCAATTGATCCCAAAATTGCCCGAACTGTTCCTGGTTCATACGATTCTCCTTTACCATGATGTGGGGGAACCACCACCTGCCCAAGGCCCATCTTCGCGCTCAAGGCTCGTGGACAGAACGGACTTCCGGCGTAGAAGCGGCGGACACTAGGGAATCAGACGCGCAGGAAGAGAAGGGACGCGCGAGAGATGAGATAGTCGGCGTGGCTCAATACGTCATGTTCACCCTACAGGGCTAACCAAGGTCGTGTCAATGGAGCGGCCTGATGGAGGTAGAAACTGACAACGCTCCCTCACACCTGCTGAATGGCTTCTTCAACCCACTTCTGCATCGCCTCAGCCGGCCAGGTCAACAACTTCACCACCCTGCACGAGCACTCATTCAACTATTGGAGGTTTCGATAGAAACTAAGTCAACCACAGTCGCCCCACGCGACAAATAGCCAATTTGAAGGTCATCTGCGGCCACTCGCAGCGCTCCTAACACCGAACGATCCGTCAGGCTGTCCATCTGAAGCGGACCAAGAGAAGCTTGAGGCGCGGCAGATGGAGATATGGCATGTCTTACGCAGCGAGCGTAGCGAGAAACAGGACATCGGAAACATGGTCCACTACTGGTCAACAGTCCCAGTCTCGATTCAAAAGTCCCCACTGCGCGTGCTTCCGTCGGCACGAGCCAATTGGCGTCGAACTGGTTCGGTTGCTCTTCTGACAATAGCCCTAACGGCGACTAGGTCTTATTCTCTGTTGCTCATTAGGTCCCCTTTGGAGCTATTCTGCGAATCATACAACCACCACTACTCGCATGCTTCCACCACGTTCGAGCCAGGAAAGGAGAGGGTATGCATACAGCCAAACGCCAACTTGCGCAGGACACAGTGGCCACGGTGGCATTCGTCTTCGCGCTCGGCTCTCTCTCGATGATCTGGCCTGGCATCCTGGCCCTCAGCTTTGGTCTCTTCCTGCTGATTCAATCGTTCGGGGTCGGACATGAGATCACGATGCTGTCGTGGACCGAAATCACAAATTTACCGGTCGTCTTCGCTTTTCTTCAACAAACCCACCCTCTGTCGATTCTTTCGTAGCGTCCGAGTAAGGCCGCGCCTTGCATTCCTACATCGAGCGACTGCTCGTCGCGTGACAATTCAGAAAATGGTGTCAGGAGTGACTATTGGCTTTTCGATCCTCTCTCCCCAATAGGCCAAAGCCTTCACAGCGTGCAAGGTCAAGAGTCTGACCCTGTCATCCATTTTTCTCTCAGCCTGCCCCCAAATCTACGATGTGGGAGTACCACGAAACGAAGTATGGTTTCGCTAGTGGACTGTAACGTTTAAAATGGTAGTATCATGACGTCGAGGGAGGACGTGATGACACTGACCACGAGTGAACGCCTGGAACTTCAACGCCAAGCGAGAGCCAGTACTGGTCGAGCCGATTCCGCCCGGCGTGCCCGGTTGATTCTGCTGCTGGCTGATGGCCTGACATGGGCCACGATTCGCGCCAAGTTGGACTGCAATGACAGTTATATCAGTCGGTGGAGCCAGCGCTTTGCCGTGGATCGGCTGGCGGGCTTGTTCGCTCGCTACGCTGGGCGGACGCGCTACAAAGTGACCGATCGACTCGAGGCCCGTGTCCTGGCCTGGACAACGAACCACACCCCGCGTGACGGATCGACGCACTGGTCCTCGCGCAAGCTAGCGGCGCAGTTGGGGGACATCTCGCATATGACGGTCACGCGCATCTGGGCCAAGCACGCGCTCAAGCCGTATCGCCTGGAAGGGTATCTGGCCTCCAACGATCCGGACTTCGAGGCCAAGGCGGCTGATGTGATCGGCCTGTATCTGCACCCGCCGCAGCACGCCGCCGTGTTCTGCGTGGACGAGAAAACCGCGATTCAGGCGCTGGATCGCACAGACCCGGTCTTGCCCCTATCGCCGGGGCGAGCTGAACGCCATGGCTTTGAGTACGTCCGGCACGGCACACGCTCCCTCTATGCCGCGTTCAATACCAAGACGGGTGAGGTGTTGGGCAAGACCACCCCGCGCCACACCTCGGCCGAGTTTGTGGCCTTCCCGACCGACATCGTGACTCACCAGCCTCCTGGCCAAGAGATTCATGTGATTGCGGATAATCTCTCGGCGCATAAGACGGCACGGGTCGAGGCGTTCCTCGCCCAGTATCCCAGGGTGCAGCTGCACTTCACCCCGACGTACTCCTCCTGGCTCAACCAGGTTGAGCTCTGGTTCGCCAAGATCGAACGGGATGTGATCGCCCGTGGCGTCTTTACCTCGGTGCGGGACCTCAAACAAAAGCTCATGCGCTATATCCGGCAGTACAATATGCAGCCTAAACCCGTGAAGTGGAAGTACTTCGATGCATCCCGTCGAATCACTCCCGAATCAATCGTTACAGTCCACTAGTCCTTCATGGCTTGGTGGAGTAAGATCCATATGGCCAGAGACCAACAAAGCAAGGAACTCTCGGCACTCTACCTGTTTCTTCGATCCTTTGGCGCTTTACCTGTGACATAGGTTTGATGGAGGCCTAAATGCAAACATTGTACAGAACGTTGTTTCTTATTACATACATAATGTTCCTTTGCGGATGTACAGCGTACTTCTACACCCCCCAAAATTTGATGACAGCGAACCGTAGTAATCTCTCAAAATTACAAATCGGTATGACAAAGGATCAGGTCATGCAGACGATGGGAACGGAAGGAAAGGAGACGTGTAACACTGTCCTACCCTTTTTCATCTGTGGCAGCAGCGAGCTAATCAATAACCCCTATCGGACAACCGGATTCCATAACGACGGTAAAACATACCATGTCCTGTACTACTGGACGGATGTCAAACAACGTGACGGAGCTATCACTGATGATGAACTTACCCCACTGCTGATAGAGAATGGAACGCTTGTAGGTTGGGGGAGTCAATTATTAGACAGCACGATCAAGAAATACGAGCTTCGGGTAAGATAATGCTCTGCCGCTATCATGAAACAACTTCCCCTCAGGCACACTCAATGAAAGACGAGAAAGAGTCGATAGGAAAAGGAATCTGGAGAGTCCCAGTCCTGATCGTCGTTGGATATGACCTTCCCCCATTTGTTACACCACTCCCAACGAAGTTGACTCCTGTGCTGTCCGGCCCGGTCCTGATGGTGATGAATACACTCCATCGGGGTCATGTCCCCGATTGTGCTGAGTGAAGACAATGGCGTCAGGAACCGTTTTTACGCGATACCGAAAAAGTTAAATGTAGTGTAGTCAGAGCCGCCAGGGAATCCTCCCATGGAAATCCGTCACTAACCGGATCGTTCTGATAATAATCGACTGGGCCTTTAGGGGGCCAAAGCGGGACATGGATGCCACGCCATATTACATATCGCCACCCTGGATGCGGCCACCACGCGACTACAATCAACAGTTTCTTGAGCTGAAAACTGATCTTGTATGATGTAGCTACAAGTGCTTTTGCTTCTTCCATCGACAAATCTGCTGCCTGATCAGATGTTAAAACAAAAGACATCTGCAACCAATAGAAAGGAGAGTCCCCGTGGTGCTGCTGTCCTATCACAGCAATCGAAGGTGGCAGAGATTCTTGCGTGTTATAAAGGTGGTAGAAGTGCGCTGGAGGTACATTCTTGTGAAAGTTTGAGGCACTATTTAACACTAGAGCAGTTTTGAAAGCCCACCTGGCCACTTTGAGCCGCTCGTCCGGCTTCAGCGCGACTACTTCTTTTTCAGCTTCCATCAGTGGCACCAAAAGCGGTTTGGCCTCGCTTTCTAGAGAACTCATCCAACCATTGTTACATTTTGAGCAGACCCTCCCTTCGACCAGGTTGTCTACTTTGTGTCGACGCGTGCTTACTACAGTACTTCCACTTTGAAAACTATAGTGGGTTGGCGAAATGTCCTCTCCTCGGATTTTGAGATAGCCTAGAAGCCATTGAGGCAACACATGCTCATCACTTGACCTCTCAAGAGTACCCTGACAAAAGATGCAGGTTTTTATTCCCATTTATCAACCACCATATTCGAGCACGCATCCATCCTGATACGTTAGGCAGGTACTTTCAAGATTGATTTGCATCGGTTTTCATGGTGTGAAAATAGTTCGAATGACGTTATCGCTAAATCCACGCATCTACGTAGTTCCGTCCAAGCGCAGCCTTCGTTCTAATCGTGATGCGAAGCCACTATCAGAGCGCTGGGATCAACAAAGCGATTGCAGTGCTCCCCCTCTCGTTTAGCTGAAGGGGTATCCTCTATAGCCAAGCCCACAATTACCGATAGACAGAACGATCGCCTTGGGCGATTATAGGGCATGAGATGCTCAGTCGACTTGCGTCAACGGGTGGTAGATTTTGTGCGTCGTGGTGGCAGCAAGGCCGAAGCGGCTCGGCGGTTCAAGGTGAGGGAGGCCAGCGTGTACCGCTGGCTCAAGCCTGGCGGCATCGCCTACAAGCGCCCAGGCCCTCGCGGTTCTCGCAAGTTGGATTGGGAGCAATTGCGCCGTCATGTGACGGCTCATCCCGATCGCACACAAGCGGAACGGGCGCGGCATTTCCAGGTGTCTCGGCATTGCATCTGGAACGCACTCCACAAACTAGCCGTGACCCATAAAAAAAAGGATGGGCTACCACGAACGTGATCCTCAGCAACGGAAACAGTTTCTGCGCCTGCGAGAACGGTTCATTCGCCGCGGCAAACGGCCCGTCCATCTCGATGAAGGCGGCTTTGCCGCTTCGACGGCGCGACGGTATGGGTACGCGCCGAAGGGCCACCGTGTGGACGGTCTGGTTTCTGGGCATCGACGGCCCCGGCCCTCGCTGATTGCGGCCCGCCTGGAAGGACGACTCGCAGAGCCCCTGCTCTTCGAGGGCACGTGCGATACGGTGGTCTTCAACACCTGGCGGCAGACACGGCTATGCCCGCGCCTCAACGCCCAGCACCTCGTCATCCTTGATAATGCGACCTTTCACAAATCGCCAGAGACCGCACAGCTCATCGCAGCCACCGGCGCCACGCTGCTCTTCCTGCCGCCATACTCACCCGCCTTCAACCCTATTGAGCATGACTTTGCCGCTCTTAAAAAACGCCGGGAATACCACGAAACTGCTTCTCTCGATGAAATCGTCAGAGACTATCAATAAATACAGGCTTAGCTATAGTGGGATGGTGGACCTTGCGTCGCGAATTGCGGAGGTTCGGGTTACCGGACTTGCCGAGCAGATGCGGATGCCGAGGACTTTTTGAGCCGAATCTCAGCGCAGCTGACTGATGAGGCGAGTTCCTCAGGCAAGCAGATGGAGGCTTAGTTCGGTCGAACCGGAGCACCTGAGCAGCGTAGGTCCACCATCCCGCTTTTCATCGAATCTTTTCTGACGCTCCGCCAGCTCATAAATAAAAGGGCAGCAGTGGGGTCAAGTCTTGTATTGTGCATTCGATAGACCGAGCTATCAGCCCGATTGGCTTGCGCACCCAGCTCAGATCTCAAAGGCTGTGCGAGCGACCCCACTTTGCCGAATGATCGATTGGAGCGTTCCGATTCGAAGTTCAGGGTGATCGGGGATGGGAACGGTCACGGTGCCGAGATCCGTTCGGAGCTGCATTACGATGTGGCTTCCGCGTTGGCGAACGATCTGAAACCCGTGTTGTTCGAGTATGCGGCAGACGTCTCGTCCGGACAGGACGCGAATTTTACCCATGGGCCGCTTCAAAGCGGGTGATAAAGACCTGTGTATGGAGTCGGCGTTCGACTTCGGTTGGATCGGCGCACTCGAGAAACAGTTCGACCGCTTCTTTGAGGTTGGCCGTGGCTGATTCGACAGTCTCGCCTTGACTGGCCACGTCGAGCTCTGGACAAAGCGCGACATAGCTCGACCCTTCCTTTTCAACGATCGCGGTATAACTTCTCGTGGCCATAGCCGTTTACCTCATTAGAACGAGAACCGATGGGTCACGAGCGTTATTATAGTCAATGCTGCTTCGAATGCCTAGAATAGTCTGTAAGATTTCACCTGTCCTGAAGGGTCTCTCTGAGAGATGTGGGAGCGACTGAGCCTTGTCAAACTGACATCACGACTAGAAAAGAAAAGGCCCGCTCATCTTTCGATCAGCGGGCCTTCGTTGTAACCCGGCAGCGTCCTACTTTCCCACTGCCTCGCGGCAGCAGTAACATCGGCCTTGGAGGGCTTAACTTCCGTGTTCGGTATGGGAACGGGTGGGACCCCTCCGGTATGGCCACCGGGAACATTGATACTGAATATATCTTGTGCGAAAAGATCAATGTGAGAGGTGAAAGGTTCAAGAACCTTCACGTTTCACTTTTTACGTTTCACGACGCGCACTGTGCGATGCGCGAGACCATGTCTATCAGGAGCAAAGGATGTTAAACCGCACGACCGATTAGTACTGGTTAGCTACAGCGCTCACACGCCTTCCACACCCAGCCTATCAAACTCGTAGTCTACGAGTGGTCTTTAGGTAGCATACGCTACGGGAGAGCTTATCTTGAGGCACGCTTCTCGCTTAGATGCTTTCAGCGATTATCGCTACCGGACATAGCTACCCGGCACTGCCGTTGGCACGACAACCGGCACACTAGCGGTCCGTCCTTCACAGTCCTCTCGTACTAGTGAAAGCCCCTCTCAACTCTCCTGCGCCCACAACAGATAGGGACCGAACTGTCTCACGACGTTCTGAACCCAACTCTCGTACCGCTTTAATAGGCGAACAGCCTAACCCTTGGGACCAGCTTCAGCCCCAGGATGCGATGAGTCGACATCGAGGTGCCAAACCTCCCCGTCGATGTGAACTCTTGGGGGAGATCAGCCTGTTATCCCCGGCGTACCTTTTATCCGTTGAGCGATGGCCCTTCCACGCAGAACCACCGGATCACTAAGCCCGACTTTCGTCTCTGCTCGAACTGTCGCTCTCGCAGTCAAGCTCCCTTCTGCCTTTACACTCGACGGCTGATTACCGACCAGCCTGAGGGAACCTTTGGGCGCCTCCGTTACCTTTTGGGAGGCGACCGCCCCAGTCAAACTACCCGCCAGACACTGTCTCTGCCCTGGATCACAGGGCCAGGTTAGAATATCAGAACAATCAGGGTGGTATTTCAACGTCGGCTCCACCTGACCTAGCGGCCAAGTCTCACAGCCTCCCACCTATCCTACACAGATTCTTCCAACACCCAATGTCAAGGTGTAGTAAAGGTGCACAGGGTCTTTCCGTCTAGTTGCGGGCACCCGGCTTCTTCACCGGAACAACAAATTCGCTGAGTCACTCCCTGAGACAGCGCTCCAGTCGTTACGCCATTCATGCAGGTCGGAACTTACCCGACAAGGAATTTCGCTACCTTAGGACCGTTATAGTTACGGCCGCCGTTTACTGGGGCTTCCCTTCAAAGCTTTGCCTTGCGGCTAACTCCTCCGGTTAACCTTCCAGCACCGGGCAGGCGTCAGACCCTATACATCCACTATCGTGTTTGCAGAGTCCTGTGTTTTTGGTAAACAGTCGCTAGAGCCACTTTATTGCAACCACGTTCAGCTTGCCTTGTACAGACTTACCTACTCGTGGCACCCCTTCTCCCGAAGTTACGGGGCTAAATTGCATAGTTCCTTAGGGAGTGTTCTCTCACGCCCCTTGGTGTATTCCACCCACCTACCTGTGTCGGTTTGCGGTACGGACATCATATTGACTCGCTACGAGGCTTTTCTCGGCAGCGTGGGATCAGCCCGTTTATGGCCTTGCGGCCTCCCCATCACATCTCGGCGTTAACGGGATCGCGGATTTGCCTACAACCCCCGCCTACCTGCTTGGACCGGGTATTCCAGGGACCCGGCGGTGCCTACCCTTCTGCGTCCCCCCTTCGCTGATAACGTCAATACGGTGGTACAGGAATATTGACCTGTTTGCCATCGCCTACGTCTGTCGACCTCGGCTTAGGATCCGACTCACCCTGACCTGACGAACATAGGCCAGGAAACCTTAGGCTTACGGGGACGATGATTCTCACATCGTTTATCGCTACTTATGCCTGCATAATCTCTTCTCTGCGCTCCAGTTGTCCTTGTCGGTCAACCTTCACTGCACAGAGAATGCTCCCCTACCACTCACATCTTGCGATGCAAGTCCGTAGCTTCGGTTGTGAACTTGAGCCCCGTTACATTTTCGGCGCAAAATCGCTCGACCAGTGAGCTATTACGCACTCTTTAAAGGATGGCTGCTTCTAAGCCAACCTCCTGGCTGTCTGAGCGATCTTACAACCTTTTCCACTTAGCTCACGATTAGGGACCTTAGCTGACGGTCTGGGCTATTTCCCTTTTGACCACGGATCTTAGCACTCGTAGTCTAACTCCCGTTCGTCCAGTAACGGCATTCGGAGTTTGATTGAGTTCGGTAGCGTTGGAACGCCCCTAGCTCATTCAGTGCTCTACCTCCGTCACGGCTGAAACGAGGCTAACCCTCTAGTTATTTCGGGGAGAACCAGCAATCACGAAGTTTGATTAGCCTTTCACCC
>Ga0268299_1000274_pt1:0-160000 | contig 188100 bp, 182 predicted proteins | sample NOBtaG_FD_193484 | JGI IMG/M metagenome (GOLD analysis project Ga0268299, IMG submission 193484) | Activated sludge microbial communities from bioreactor in Nijmegen, Gelderland, Netherland - NOB reactor | ecosystem: Engineered > Bioreactor > Aerobic > Activated sludge | place... | reverse complement strand
TCATCCCCCACGCGGCGTCGCTGCGTCAGGCTGTCGCCCATTGCGCAATATTCCTTACTGCTGCCTCCCGTAGGAGTCTGGCCCGTGTCGCAGTGCCAGTGTGGCTGATCGTCCTCTCAGACCAGCTACCCGTCGAAGCCTTGGTGAGCCGTTACCTCACCAACAAGCTGATAGGACATGAGCCCATCCAAGAGCGCGATACCCACGGTATCGCTTTCTCTCCCGATCCGCAGACCAGGAGCCGTATGCGGTATTAGCTAACCTTTCGGCTAGTTATTCCCCACTCGAGGGTAGGTTACCCATGTATTCCTCACCCGTTCGCCGCTTTACAAACGTATTGCTACGTCTTCTCGCTCGACTTGCATGTATTAGGCGCGCCGCCAGCGTTCGTTCTGAGCCAGGATCAAACTCTCAAAAATAGGTGTTCATTAAATTTGGACCAAGGGCCACCACTTCAATACACCTTACACCTTACTCAACGTCCTCTATTCAGTTTTCAAAGAACATCCGCGTTCCTCACGCGAGCCGCGCACTATACATTGTGCATCGTCTCGTGTCAAGGGACCCGCTCGAAATAATTTCGCGTAGTTTCCCTTTGGCACCGCACCGTGACTCGCATCAGGCGCGGTCATCAGGCAGGAACACAGTCGCAATCAACGAGTGGGAAGATAACAAGGTATTTCTCAAGAGTCAAGAGGGTGATCCGTGTATAATTTCAAAATTATGACACAAGCGAAAAATAATTGGCCCATGCATCGTCGAACGCTGCTCAAAGCCTTGGGATTGGGAACATTAGTCGGAAGTACCGGCGGCTGTGATGCCGTCGGCGGAATATTCGGACGAATGTTTGCAGTCCCGCCGCGTGAGACGACCTATTTCACCCCAAACGCCAAGTTCTATGTAGTCAATTATGCTGATGGCGCCGTTTCCGCCTCCCGCGAGCTGAATATCGAGCAGTGGAAAGTTCACATCACGGGTGCCGTGCAAAAGCCGATGTCCCTCGGCTGGCGCGATATCTTGAACCGTGATTCGTACGACCAGATTTCCACACTCATGTGCATCGATACCTTGCCTGGTGGCGACAGCCTGGGCACGGCGACATGGCGCGGCATCTCCCTGAAAAAACTCCTCCTCGACTGCGGCGCGGACACGGAGACGGCGCGCGACGTCGTCTTTCGCGGCATCGACGGCTACGACGACAGCATTCCATTCACACGCGCCATGCAGGACGACGTGATGCTCGCGTTTCTCATGAACGGCGAGAAGCTCCCCAAAGAGCATGGCTTTCCGCTCCGCCTCCTGGTGCCGGGTCTCTACGGCATCAAGAATGTGAAGTGGATTGTCGAAATTGAAGTCTATCCTGGCGACTACAAGGGCTACTGGCAGCGCAAAGGCTGGACCGACGACGGCACGATTAAGGTGTTTTCACGGATCGATTCGCCCGGACATTATCAAACGCTGCGCGGGCCGGAACAGACGTTCCGCGGCATTGCCTTCGGCGGACCAAACAGTATCAGTAAAGTGGAGTTGAGCTTCGACGCCGGCCGCACATGGAACGACTGCAAGATCGAACCGCCCATGTCGCCTTACTCCTGGGTCATCTGGACCTATACCTGGCGGCCATCAAAGCCTGGAAAATATCAAACCGTCGTACGGGCGACCGACACGAAGGGCCAACTTCAGATCGCCGAGATCGTCCGCCCCCAACCAGCCGGTGCCAGCGGGTATCACACGATCATTTCGGAAGTAGTAGAACTCTGAGATAGACCCCAGCGTCGGTTTCGGTTGGTCGCTTGTCTGCCTTAACCCTAATAACGTCATACACCTCGCCTTCCAGACTCCTCTCGGGCCCATCTGCACAAGCTGTTTGAGACTTCCTCAAGAGAAGAGTGCGCATCTGGGATGAGTTAGGATGGCACTAAGCGATGCACCTTTTTACAATCGAGTCCAAGCCAAAATCTTGGCTTGTCTTGGCTATATTGTTCTTTAGTCTCCGTCCATCCCTTTTCAATATCGCAACACTGCTCATTATGAAAGAAGAGAACGCAACATTCCCCCTTGCCTCTTGCGCTGCGAAACAAAACACCTCTCACAATCCCTAAATCTGGGTGGCTATAAAGATGACGAATGTACTCGGTTACAACTTGAGTGGGAACATAATCAATATGCTCACGCCCGTCCTTTGTCACCGATGCCTGGAGGTCGCGAATAAAATGGTTGAGGAAAATGATATCCGGCCGAGAATCTCGTTTTGCGGCATCGAAAATGCTCGGGACTGAAGGTACCCTTGTAAGGTCCACAACTGGAAATTCTCTTGCTGTTCTGAATTGGCCAACTGTAATTACTTTGTTTTTGTTTCTCGTGGGATCAAACGTTTCCTTTACTGCAGTCTTTTCGTCGAATGCTCCGTAAAACATAGGTATCCCTGCTGGGCTCATCCGGTTAGAGTAACGAGCATTCTCAGCAGATGGCGTCCCCAGGTCCAGTGCTGTCTGAAATGTCTCCTTGGGATCATGAACACGCACCCTGTATATTTGGCTCCCGGATTTCAGGTTTCGGACTAGACCAATCTGCGTGATGATCTCCCCCAATCTCTCCAGGAACTTCCCCGGGGGCAATTCCTGGTCACGCCCCCAAAGATCCGTCTCACCCATGTCTGTTGAGAATAAGTACCTCTTGGAGTACTTAACCACCCTAACGAACTTTTCCCAGCCATAACGCAAGACGTCCTGCGGCAACAAATCATAGAAATCCTTTTGACACCAAAGGGCTCCCTGTTGAGTGAACGAACTGATTACGTCGTCGGCTAACTTGTCATTAGCAAAAGGATTCTCTAGCTTGTCATAAATCAAATCGTAGGTATCAAGCACCTCACCCTGATATCCGCCCTCGGCGGTCTCATAGGCAACACCTTCATCATCTGGGTGTCCCCATTCACTTCGAATGCCTTCATCAATCACCTCCATTACTTCATCAATTGATATTCCGATGGGCTTCTTTTTTGATTTTCTCCCACAATAATCACACTCGTGCTCGACTGCATTCTCAGAAACAAAGTCTGCAAGGGCAGCATCATCAAAGCATTTAGCGCATACCCGCTTATCACCCAGCGATGACCATCCGCGCTCCTGTTCCTCGATCATCTTTTGCTTCCAGTAACCCATCGATCTCCCTCACAACACGGCTTTGAGAATGTCATCATTAGTGATGAAGTGTTAAAAACCTCGTACCATATGTACTCATTTGATCTGCTTGGCTACTCACCTCTCCCCTGTTTCCTCTCTCGCAGCTTCAGGCCCAAGCCAGCACGGTCACCCCTCTCAGTTGCATCCAACCGCCCCGCGGCTCCGAACATCAGCGATGGATCACAGATGTCCCATTCCAGCAGTAATGTCCCAAAAGCGCCTTCTTGGGCAAGCACGATGTCTCGATAGCTGTTTGCTACGGTCAGAGCCGCCCGAGTCAGTATACTCGTCTCCCCTACCTGGGCGCCGATGATGATGGGGATGCCGATCTCCTTGGCCCGTTTGGCGACTGCCAGCGAGCGGAGAATGCCCCCCATCTTCGACACACGAATATTGATGATCCAGGTCGAAGGGGGATCGCTCTGAATCAATGCAAACTGATTCACCCTCAGAAAACTCTCATCAAGAATGATGGGAATGTTCAGCTCTCGTACCAACAGCCGACTGCCATCGTAGTCCCCAACCTTGAGCGGCTCTTCGATGGCGGTAATCCGGCCGGGAAGTGTCCTGAGGTAAGACAGGGCGCTTTCGACATCGCTCCACAGATTGTTGGCATCGAGTCGGACTCGTGTGTTTGAATCTTGAGATACGGCTAGTTGTGCTAACTTGTCGATGTCATCCTGCAATCGGCCGGTCACCTTCACTTTGAAATCTGTAAAGCCTACAGATCGATACCGCTGAAGCTGCTTTTCAAATGATTGGAGGTTATCCGTTCCTAATACCGCCGAATACTGAAACCGACTGTTGAGAGACGGAAGCCCTAACAACGCTTCGATCGGCAGTCCTGCCTCTTTTCCAAACAAGTCGAGACAAGCTGTTTCAACCGCACAGCAGGCAGCCGGATTCTGATCAATGATAGAGGCGTATTCGGCTACCCACTGCTTCACGTCCTGCACTGATGTGAATCCCATCCAATGGTCTCGATGCCGGCTGATAAAGCGCTGGATCGAATCGACTGTTTCCCCTGTCACATAGTGGCGGGGACATCCCTCCCCGATTCCTTGCACACCGTCGCCATTGGTCACCGTAACCAGCACCGCCTCGGTCATGGCACGAACCGCCGATGCATGGACGAAGGCTTGTTTAAAGGGAATATTCAGTGGTTGAACGTCGAGACTCTTTATAGCCATTACGCCCTCTCTCGGATGTGCTGCGAGAAATCGAATGAATAGTCCTGGCTATATTGCAATCGAATCAACTTGAACTGAGTGTCTCGCTGCCCCTTGGCCACACAATCACGACGATAGGCCTCCGCCGTGCCCTCTCGAAGCGGCACGACTCGAAGCGGCTTCAACCGTCCGCTCTCCCGTTTAGCCTGATATTCCACATTCAGCCGTGCCAGCTTCTCATCGACCTCGCGACTGAACAAACTGGGTACCGCAGTCTGTTCAAGATAGAGCGTATATCCGGCCGACTGCACATCAGCCAGCATCACATAGAACTCGCATGCCAGGCCTGATTTCTTTAGAACCGTGTCAACTGCCTCAACCACCTGATGCTCATACAACTTCTCTCCGGTGATATTCGTCACGCCTTTGCCCTTTTGCACAAACCGAATCGTTGGAACCTGGTTAAACCAGCCGGTCACTTCCACGATATCGTTCATAGCGTAGCGATAGAGGCCGCTTCGTGTCGTCACCAAGACCTGATACTTCTTGCCCTGCTGCAGATCTCCGAGCAGGATAGGATCGGTCATTTGGTCATCGCCATCAGCGACTTCAATGAACTCAAAAAAATGCTCCTGAAATGTCGGAATGCACCGGTTCTCATGCACATCTACATTCAGACTGCCCAAACATTCGCTGGACAGGTAGCCCATCTCGATCACAGCCGTGTCTTTCTGCACGAGGGCGCGTAATTTGGGAATCAAGGCCCCGCAGTTGCCACCAGTCCAGGTAATGACTGCTCGAAGTTCCGGCCAGAGCAACGCGAGAGTCAATGTTGATGGTGCACCAAGCAACGTTCGAAGATAAGCAAGCCGATCAGCCTGGATGGGAATCGGTTCAGTCCAAGCAGCCCCCTGTGACGAGATCGGATGCCGTGGTCCGACTGCCAGCGCTTCCACCAGGAGCGGGAATTCCGAACGGATGACGTCCAATAATTTCAGAAGGGTCGATGGATTGGGCGTCGCAAGCACAGATAATGTTCCTCCCGCTAAGGCACAGGCCGCCATTCGCAGGTATTTGAGCCGATAGTCGGCCACACGAAGGATTCCATCCGGCAGCAGGCTCTTTCCCCGAATCGCTTGAGGCAACCTCTCGTTCATCAACCCTGACATCGACCCGTATGGAGCGCCACCGGGCAACCGCCCTTCAACCGGCTGGCCCGCAATCACCAAGCCTGTCCATCATAGATTCCCGGGACACCGACCCATTGCGCGTAAGAAAAGAGCCGTTGATACTGGCCGATCCAATCAATCGCCGATTGGATCAGAGGCACATATTTGGGTTCGCCTGTCGTTCCGTTGGTTTGCACATAATGGACCGGCTGTTCGGCATTCAGAAGAAGTTCTCCGCTCTGCTCCTGCCCCTCGATGTCCTGACGAAGATCCTCATACTCGAGCACCGGAACGGCTTGAATAAACTCCTCATAAGACCGAATCGAGGCAAACCTGTACCGCCGCCCGAACTGCGTATCCCGTTGTGAGGAGAAAATGGTCGACAAAAGCCGGCGTTGAACGGTATCCGGTTGCTCCGTGTGCCTCAGCAAGGGGAGCCAGTCACGATCCCGAATGAGGCGCATGGTCGACTGGATCATGGCCTGGTCGATGTGGTCAGCCATACAGAATCACGCGGCCGTCTTGTCCAGCCCAGGATGAAACGGGGCCGCCATCTGTTGCATGAACCCAGTGGGGTACCGGCGGTTGACGAGTCCCAGGGCCTCGACCTCACGATCCGAAGGCAGATAACGAGTCCCGAAGAGCCAGTCCCAGATAATGAGATGATTGCCGTAATTATTATTGGATTCCTATGCCCACATCGAGTGGTGCCAACGATGCAACTCGGGACCACTCATCAGATAGTTGAGCCAGCCCAGTTTGACATCGACATTGGAATGTTGAAAGAACCCATTCACCGCGTAGAACACGAAATACAGGCTGAGGACAGCCGGCGACACCCCCATGAGAATGAACGGCAGCGAGTCGAGCAGAAATTGCAGCCCTTTGTCGACGGGATGAAAACGGCCGACGTTCAGCGTGTAGAGCCGGTGCGGTGAATGATGCACAGCGTGAAAACGCCACAGGGGTCCCCATTCATGACTAAGACGATGCAACCAATACCGCGTGCTATCAATCATGAGTGCCATCATGATGGCTTGCATCGGGACAGGCCATTCGCGAGGCCACCATGCAGACGTAGGCCAGTCTTGCCCGTTCCAGATGTCGAACAACAGGAAGGCGACCCCCATTGCGAGCAGTTTCGGCCACAGAACATGCACCAAGGCGAGAAATGCCGAATCTTCCACCACGTCCTTCCCGGACGGTTTCCATGAAGCGCGATAGGGCAACTGCAACTCAAGCCAGATGATCAGCAATGAACCAAGAGTAACAGGCAGATAGGTCGAGAGCAGAAATCCCGCTCCTGCTTCCATGAGACGCAGATTGCCCCACACACTACCGAGCAAGATGACAGGATAGGCCCCATATTGAACGATCCGTTTCATGCCGTCTGCTCCACGTATGGCGGCTGCGACGCATGGAAACCCCGGACATGAAACCAGCCGTAGACGAGTACGAAACCAGCCAGCACCAAGTGAAAGAACGTGGGAAGTCTCGCACTAAACCAGTAGTGATCCGTCGCCACAGTCAGGCCGATGATCAGCCGAAGACACATCAGACCAAAATAGATGGAGCCCAGGATGAGAAGGACCTTCCCCGTAGTTACAGAAGGCACGATCAAACCCACATGCAGCCGCCAGATCACACGAGCACAGATGATGAGGAGGAGGACCTGGCATACGACCAGCACCCAATACGGCAGTGCTCCGCTTGCCCAGGCCTCAAACGGGGGCAAGGCCTCCACGGGAGACCAGGCTTGCAGCAGTTGCGCGAAGACTCGTAGGGAAAACATCAGCAGCAAACCGCTCAAGACCACGACATACCGACGGCGGAAGGATGGTGGACGTGTCGCTTCAGCAAGCACGTGATCAATTGTAGGGAAAAGCTGAAAAACGGGCGAGAAAACTTAAGAATATGACCAGAGGAATCGTCCTCACAGGAGGGAGGACAAAAGCAGACGTCAACCGATCGGACAGTTCCCGGCGGTGACAGGAAGACCGAGATTATCGGGTGACCTTAAACCACGCAGGCCGACACCCGGTCTCGACTGTCTCGGACAACCCAGTCCTACGCCTGGTCGACCGAATGATCAGGCCTATTGATTCTTGCGTGGGCGTCCGACCGGGAGCTTCCCTTTTCGCTTCTTGAAGCGTTTTCCCTTTTCGAGTTTTGTGAGCGAGGATTGGATCGCAGATTCGACGACACCAGTCAGTGTCAACTTCGGACTCCAATACACGACGGTTCGCAACCGTTCGACCATGTCGGCGGAGAGAGATAGCGTGACCCTCTCCTTGCGTTTTGTCACTTGCTGTTCCCGCTTCATTGGACCATCTCCCTCCCGATGTACTCATTCATACTGTTGTCCCATATACTTGCATAGCATGCCCGGTTCTGCGCATGCAAGCGCCCCCGCGGGTACCATCCCTAATCTTAGGGAATGACAAGACCGAGATACGAATGAGGAAAGCTCCCTGTGCCATCGAAAGATGCCTCCCCCACCCCGTACAGAATCAAGTCAAAATCCAATGGCGAATCCCCCACCTCCACCGACGCCGACTCCAGTCCCGCCGCCAAGCCCAATCGAGAATCTGGGCCGTGGTTGAGTGTTGCCATGCAACGGAGCCGGCCAGGGATGGAGGTGTTTCATGATCACAACCGGATACTGATATTCCACGTCATCGAGATAGTCGGTCTTAGTTCCGGACACTTCTCCGACAATGGTCATGGCTGATCCCTCAACCAGCGTCGCGGGATCCAGAAAGTCTGGTTGAATCGCCAGAAATCGCCCCTGTGATTGTTGGCGGTCGAGAATTGGTCTCTCGCGCGTATCGAGAGGCAATTGCAGAAGCTCGATCTGTGTACCGTCTTTCAATCGTTTTGCCTTGAGGACCACTCCGCCGAGCACCACGACCTTTCCCTGGTAGGACTCTGGCGCACTCAATATTTCTGGGAATGTGACAGTTCGGTCGACGAGAGGTTCGAGCAACTCTGGGACCACTCGGTGTGAAGAACAGGCTTCAGCCAGGGCGAACACCGCCACCCACCACACCTTGAAAGAGGGAAGACGCATAGGCACACTATAGCGCGAAGCTGATGCCGTTTCTATGTGTCATCGTCCGCGATTAGGGGTTTTCTCTCGATACGTTCTTCAGTTATGATGCACTCTTGAGCCCTGACCGTTCAGACAGACCCGCTCGTTGATGCACATCGCAAGGGAGAGAGGTGAAGATGTTACGGTTCCTCCTGGCTGCCATAGTGTCAGTTCTGCCGTTGAGCCTCTCCTCCTGCGATAAGGCCTACATGGCCACGATGGAGAAGATGGGCTATGCCAAGCGCGATATCCTGAGCACCCGTGTCAAATCAGCGCGGGATGCACAAGAAGACGCCAAGCAAGAAATTCAGACCACACTCGAGCAGTTCGGCAAAGTCGTCGCCTACGAAGGTGGAGACCTCGAAGCCACCTACAAGAAGCTCAATGGTGAACTCGAGAACAGCGAGGACAGTGCCGAAGCGGTCCGGAAGAAAATCTCCGACGTCGAGAGCGTGGCCGATGCCCTCTTTTCCGAATGGGAAACAGAACTCGGGCAATACTCCAGCGCCGACCTGCGCCGGAAGAGCCAGGCCAAACTCACCCAGACCAAGAGCCGCTACCGAGAGATGCTGGGTGCCATGAAACGGGCGGAGCAACGAATCGAACCGGTCCTCAAACCGCTGCGCGATCAGGTCCTCTACCTGAAACACAATCTGAATGCACGGGCCCTCTCCGCCATCAAAGGTGAGCTCGTAAAAGTCGATGCGCAGGTTGAGCAATTGGTCAAAGACATGAACCGATCCATTGCCGAAGCCGACAAGTTCATTCAAACGATGGAAAAGGAATCGGACTGAGCTCCTTCGACCGATCAAGAAGGACCGCCTGACAAGGCTGCAGCGGGTGACGCCGAACAGGCTCAGACCAAGATAAAGGCTGTGTGGAGAGTGTTGATTCGCTTAACCTGAGCCTCAACCTTAGCCTCCACGCAACCGGCGGCCACTTTCAATATCCTGCTCGCGAGAGGGTTCTGATGCGGATCGACGACCAACGCGAAAGCGACAATATTGAAGATCGCCGCGGGATGGGGCCTGCCCGCATCGGAGGGCGAGGCGGGTTGGGGATCGGCACGATCGTGCTGGCTCTGGCCGTCAGTTATTTCACCGGCATGAATCCACTGACCGTCCTGAATCTCCTGACGGGCGTCCAAAGCGTGACCGAGTCGATCACACCCTCGGCACCATCGCAGCCAGGGGAGGTCGGAGCGCCAAAAGATCAACTCGGCCGGTTTGCGTCCGTCGTCCTCGCCGACACGGAAACAACCTGGCGGGAACTCCTTGGTTCACAGTATGAAGACCCACGGATGGTACTTTTTAGCGGCGCGGTGCAGTCCGCCTGCGGCACCACCTCCTCGGCAGTCGGTCCGTTCTACTGCCCCGGCGACCGTCGTGTCTATCTCGATCTTGCCTTCTTTAATCAGATGGAACATCAACTGGGCGCAGCGGGTGACTTCGCCCAGGCCTATGTCATCGCACACGAAGTCGGCCACCATGTACAAAACGTGCTTGGCGTTGCGGAAAAAGTACACCGCCTTCAGCAGCGGGCCTCTGAAGCAGAAGGCAATGCGCTATCGGTTCGTATGGAACTCCAGGCCGATTGTTATGCCGGTGTGTGGGGCTACCATGCCAAACGTGGGAGGAACTTGATCGAGCCCGGAGATTTCGAAGAGGGGCTCCGCGCAGCAGCAGCGATTGGCGATGACCGGCTGCAAAAAAAATCGCGTGGGCACGTTCAACCGGAAAGTTGGACTCACGGTTCGTCCGAACAGCGGATGACCTGGCTCAAGCGAGGCCTGGAGTCCGGCGACCCAGCAGTTTGCAACACCTTTGGGAACACTCGTCTATGAGCAATCCAGCTCCTGCGGCAAAAAGCAGCTTTCTGGCGAAAACACTAGGCCCTCTGCTGTCCGACCCACCATGGGCAGCCAAATCGTTTATGGCCGCAAGTGCCACAACCGTCGCCGGAGTCGGCGCCTGGCTGAGCGATATGATGTCGCCGGCGCTCGCCCGCGGTGGAGCCAGCTTCATCGGCGGGTTCTTGGTCGGGTGGGCCTTTCGGAAAACACTCAAAATTGCGCTGTTGATCACCCTCTCCTTGGCGGCGCTCGTGGCCATCCTCAAAACCACCGGCTGGATCCACCTGGAGTGGAACCTGATCGAAAGTGATGTCCATCGGACGCTGGATTGGGCGCGAGGTCAAGCCCAGAGCCTCAAAGAAGTGGCGGTCGGGTACCTCCCCTCTGCCGGCGCCGGTGTGGCCGGCGCGTTTTTCGGATTTCGGAATAAATAGTGACACGCTCACCCCTTCACAGCACGCAGACTTTCTTCAGTTCTTCTTCACCGATTTCACATCCAACGTCCCTAAATAGTGGCCTTCGACCGTGACCTGATCGCCGTCTTTGAGAAGAACCGGTCCCATCTGACAGAGCGCCGCGTAGCGCGCCTCAATCGCTCCACTGCCATCATCAACCAGAAAATTCTGGATGCACTTCTCCAGCTTCGAATTACTCCCGATGAAGTGATGCATCTCATACCCACTGACCATCCCTGTGACTTGGATGACTTTCATCTTGTACGCCTCGGGATAGGCCTGTAAGGAACTGATCGTGACCGGATCCGCTGCCCAGGCGACAGGTGCGAGGCATAGCAAGCTGATCATCGCCAACTCTATCAAGCGTAGGGTGCTGTTCATCACGGGACCTCCTCTTCGTACAAGACGTGGATCTTAAGTATGGTGAAATCCTTCGGCCCTACGGAACCTGGCGCAACGCTTGCCCGGTGGCGGCGCTGTAGGCTTCAGCCAGAGTATGCACTTCGATCACCTGAATCGAGCGCTCCGCTCCGGTGAAATTGAGGTGGCTGTTATCCAACGCATCGGGCACGATCATCGTGGTCTTTCTCAGTTCTCGGCAGCCATTCATCTTGTCGACGAGTCGCCCCACGGCTTGAATCTCTTCGTCCGATTCGATAGTCCCCGACATACAGATGTCCGGGCGGATCGAATCACCGAATAGGGCTGCCGCGACACCCACGGCAAAAATCACGCCGGCACTGGGCCCATCCAACCGCGTGGGGACCAAGATACGCACTGTGAGATATCGAGGATCATAGCCCACCGCCTTCGTGGCAACAGCAACCGCTGTCTGAAAGGAAAGGGCGGATCCGAGCATCAAGTTCGAGTCACCGAGAATCTCCGGCCCTCTTCCATCGGCCTCGTACCCGACTGAGAGTTGCGCCACTAGTCCCCTCCATGAACCGGTAATGGAACCAGCACGATCTTGCCCGACACTCAACAACGGCAAGGATAGCGTGACGTCCGAAAACGGCACAGGCTTTCTATGGGATGACGGTGATGGACTGTATGAAAGACTGGCACGAGGCACGGATGGCACAGGAGTCCCATGCTGTGGGCGAGGCATTGGTGATATTTCCAATGGTGAATAGGTCTTGGCCTCACCGAGTTGCCGACAGCCTGGGTATTCACGGTCCGTATACAGATCCGCTCGCCCCGGCCTGGGACAGACCCAGGTCTCAGCCCATGCGGAGCTGAAACCGAGCAAGGCGATAACGTAGAGGTGTAGAAGAACAAAGGACGTAGCCTGGATTCGTCGACAGATGGCTTGTGAGTGGGATTGACACATGCCTGGCTGCCGAAATGAGCAACCATAGAAGCCTGTCGCTCGAACGGGATTTCGTCAAAAAGAAGCGAGGCTACTGCGGCAGGAAATGGCAAAGATCCAAATAAGCAGGCTATGGAAGACCTAATCTAGGCTCTAAAGCTCAAAGACCTGGATGGTACAAATCGCCTCCCATCTCCCACAGGATGTTCAAAATGACCTTCGGTTTTCACCCGCCCACCCCGTCGCGCCGAGACGCGACTGTCACCGACCAAGGCCGCAGCGAGCGAAAGGCCGAGGAGGTACATACCAAGCTTCGCTTGAACCGCTCGCTTCGATCACATGCGAGCGGATAGGTCTTTAGCCGTCGTCTTTCGTACGTTGAGGCCTTGAGCGACTTGAGAACGAAGTTGGAGGGCATTTTCAACATCCTACCCCGGCAGGGCCTGATACCACCCATTGGCTTGGACAAGAGAAATCTTGCTGTCAAAGAGTCCGCTGATCTGATCGCTCGTGAGCAAGGTTAACTTGGAACCATCAGCCACGATATTGCCCGCCTTGAGGAAAATCACGCGATCGATCTCCGGTGGGATTTCATGCAGGTGATGCGTGACCAGCAGCACGGTCTTGCCCTTGGCCATCTGGGCGCGCAACAGATCGAGATATTGAAAGCAGGCCTTGAGATCAAGACCGCTGGTTGGCTCATCAAACACGAGGACCGGGGGATCATGCACCAAGGCTCGCCCCAAGAGAAACCGCCGCTGCTCACCGGTGGACATATGACCGAAGCGGCGGCCAGACAAGTCCATCACGCCCAACTCCTGCATCACCTCATAGGCTCTCGTCAATTGTGACTTGCCGAACTCTTGATACGCATAGGTATCGTTGCTGGCGTAGAAGCCGGACAAGATCACGTTCACCCCCTCGGCACAGATCAAATAATCCCGCTGAAGATCGTGCGACACGATACCGATTTGTTTTCGCACATCCCACACATTCCACCGTTCCTCACTGAACAAAACCCACCGCGTCTCATCCTTCGGCATCGTGTGCACTTCACCGGATAACAACTTGAGCAGCGTGGATTTCCCTGCTCCGTTCGGACCCAGGATGGCCGCATGCTCACCCTCTCTAAGAGAAAATGAAAAATCCGTAAAGACGCAAGTCTCTCCTCGATAGACCGTGGCATGCTGAATCTCAACGATCGGCTTCGTCTTGGCTGATGAACGAGGCGATTCAACAGGGACCAGCGCCGACCGATTGGCTGGTTTCCCACCTCGGCGTGCCTGCTCAAGGCCAGCTCGGGCTAGCGCATCGACTCGTTCGTTCTCCGGATGCCCATTGTGCCCCCTGACCCAATGCCATTCGAGGGTATGGCCGGCAGCCAATGCATCGAGCCGCCGCCACAAATCCTCATTCTTGACCGGATCTTTCCCAGCAGTCTTCCACCCTCGTTGTTTCCAGCTATGGATCCATTCGCTAATGCCTTTTTGCACATACTGCGAATCGGTGTAGACCCGCGCTTGCACCGACTGAGGGAACGACTGCAAGGCCTCGATCACGGCGAGCAACTCCATCCGGTTATTCGTCGTCGCCGGCTCTCCACCAGAAAACTCCGTTTCGACATTCCCATCACGCACCAAGACGCCCCAGCCACCAGGCCCGGGATTCCCGCTACAGGCTCCATCGGTGTAGATTTCAACCATACGCTGTGTCCTCTGACTCAATCGTTTCGCCTTTGCGATTGTACTATGGGCCCCTCCTCAGAACCAGCGTGAATCCCGTGACTCTACCAACTCACTTGGGTAGAATGGCACGGCAATCACGCTCACATTTTTGAGAGAGTCACACACTGCGCACACTTTTTCTCATCGGCACCGGCGGGTTCATCGGGTCCGTCTTGCGGTACCTTGTGAGTGGTTATGCGCAACAACTCAGTAAGAGTATTCAATTTCCCTTCGGCACCTTGGCCGTCAATCTGATGGGTTGTGCGCTGGTTGGCTTCCTCGCCGAGCTTGCCGATCATCGAGGCGTCATTCCGGCGGAGGCGAGATCTTTTCTCATCGTCGGAATACTGGGCGGCTTCACGACCTTTTCAGCCTTCGGCAACGAAACGATGAACCTCCTGCGTGATGGGGAATTGTGGTTGGCCTTCGGGAATATCCTCAGCCATACAGTCCTGGGCATTGGTGCAGTCTGGCTTGGCTACTCCACCGCCTATCTACTCTGGAAGTAAACGATGCGCGTTGAACAGGGTTGTCTACTGAGAATCTACATCGGAGAAGGAGACAAACACGCCGGACGTCCGCTCTATGAATGGATCGTTGCACAGGCCCACACGCGACAACTGGCCGGGGCTACCGTCTACCGTGGGCTCATGGGATTCGGCCCCCACACCCGCGTGATTCACACCTTCAAGATCGAACGGTTGGCTGAAGATCTCCCCATTACCATCGAAATCATCGATAAGCGTGACAAGGTCGAGGAGTTTCTTACCTGGATCGAACAGCAGGTCGCGTCTGACCTCTTTGCCACCATCCAAACGATCGAACTCCGCTCCGTTCAAGAACGCCCCAGGTAGCAGGTTCCCCCTACGCACCTGCCTTCAGTCAGATTTCCCAACCAGTTGCTCGTCATCACAATCCAACTATCACACCATTCTATCTCAACCTCGCTCAGCTAAAAGCAGCAAGTCTGTTGGCAGCTTTTGCAGTCTCTTTGTCATTGTGCCACTCTAAGATTGATGGGAGGATGCTGCTCATGAAGCAGACGCAAACAAAGAAGACTGCCGGCACACGCACCATCGCACTCCTTGGCTTCGACGGTGTCGCGGCGCTCGATATCACCGGCCCGTACGAGGTCTTCTCCATACCGTCTTACCTCGCACAAGACAAAACAGTCCCGCCCTATCGCATCGTGCTTCTCGCGGATCAGCCTGGTCCGGTTCGCTCGTCTTCAGGGCTCAGCCTGATCGCAGATGCCTCATGGCGTAACTTTCATGACAAGGTCGACACGTTACTGGTCTGCGGTGGACCTGACATGTCCACGCTCCGGCGCAATCAGAAACTCCTGGCGTGGCTCCGCACTATGGCGCGCCACACCAGACGGATCGGCTCTATCTGCACCGGCGCCTTCCTGCTCGCCGAAGCGGGCCTATTGAAAAACCGTCGCGCCACAACGCATTGGAGAGAGGTCACACGGCTGGCTCATGAGTATCGATCAACCACCGTCGAGCCAGACGCGATCTACATCAAGGACGGCCCGGTCTACACCTCAGCCGGCATCACCGCCGGTATGGACCTGGCCCTGGCATTCGTAGAAGAAGATCTGGGTCGTGACACCGCCCTCGCTGTGGCACGCATGCTGGTGCTGTTTCTGAAACGGCCCGGCGGGCAGTCCCAATTCAGCACACAACTTCAAGCGCAGGCCGTCGAAGGCCAACGGCTCGCGAGCCTCTTGAGTTGGCTGGTTGACCATCATCATGAATCACTGACGGTTGAGGAGATGGCCGCTCAAGCCGGTATGAGTCCCAGAACCTTCGCGCGCGTCTTTGTCACGGAAACCGGAGACACACCGGCGCTCTATCTGGAGAAGCTTCGCCTGGAACATGCTGTGCGCCTCTTGGAAACCACCGGTACATCTCTCGATATGACCGCACAGGCTTGCGGCTTCACGGGTCATGAACAGTTACGGCGCGCCTTCCAACGGCACAAAGGCATCACGCCACAAAACTATCGACAACGGTTTCATCGGATAGAGAGCTAACAGGATGCAGGCTGACAGAGAATAGCTCACAGGTTGTTGAGAAGATCCAGATATGTGCTTCGACAAGCCCGGCACGAATGGAATGTGATGGAATCTCTGAGACCGACACAAGAACACCAGACCCGTAATGACTGATACCACAAATCACGATGGAGGAGACGATGCAAAACTCACAGGAAGCCAAGAAACTACAAGTCGCGATCTTGTTGTACGACGGGATGACGGCGCTGGATGCCATCGGCCCCTACGAAGTGCTCCAGGCACCAACACTCAATACCGATGTGTGCTTTGTGGCGAGCAAGAAGGGGGTAAAGCAAACTGATTTCGGCAAGCTCCGCTTGACGGCGGACTACAGCCTGGATGAGATTCCCCACCCTGACATCCTCATCGTGCCAGGAACGGCCTATCCCAAAGCCATCATGGGTGACCCGCAAGTGATCGAATGGATCGCCCAGGTGCACAAGACCACCAAATGGACCACATCGGTCTGCACGGGCGCTTTAGGCCTAGCAGCTGCAGGTGTGCTCAAAGGATTGAAAGCGACCACGCACTGGCTCGCGCATGATGCGCTCAAGCAGTTCGGAGCAACCCCAGTGAAAGAGCGAGTAGTCCGAGCAGGAAAGGTCTTCACCGCCGCCGGCGTCTCCTCAGGCATCGATATGGCCCTTACATTAGTCGCCGAAGAATTCGGAGCAAAAGCAGCACAACTCACTCAACTCTTGATCGAGTACGATCCGCAACCTCCATTCAATGCCGGCAGCCCAGACAAGGCACCGGCAGCGATTGTGAACGAAGCGCGCAAGGCATTTGCCAAGCTCCAAGCGACGCAGTAGCGACAAATTGGCTCAGTAGAACTTCATTTACTCGGTAGTCCGCTTTTCAAATAAGGAGAGGACAACTGATCGGATTATCCATTCTGCAAATGGATCACTGTGAAGGCTCATACACGCCAGATACCTTTCGCCACTGTCGGCAGCGGGCTCATCGGGTTTCCCCAAGCCCATGTGATCGGCGCTTTCAAAATCGAGCGCCTAGTTGAAGCGCTTTCAATCATCATAGAAATTGTCGACTTGTGAGATAGATTCAGTGATTTGTGTCAAACCACAGGTCTGCTCAGGCCTCAAAGACACCCTACAGTCGTGGAGACTACTTCGGAATATGCAGAGCTCGCAATGAATACACTGAGCATATGCTATCTTAGCTGACGCCATGAGCTCGCGAGGACAAAAGACGAACTGGACGAACCTACAAAATCGGTCGCTCATTGATAGTGCTTGGCTGTCGAAGGCCAAACAAGCTCCACACAATTCATGGGCATACGAAGTTCTTACGAATCTGATCGGTCCAGGCGGTACGTACTTAAACACTCTCAGAACTTGGTTTGCGCGTTTTCCAAAAAACTCAGCCGAAATAGCAAATCAGTTAGAAAGCCTCGCGACGCCTGACCATCTCGGGGCAGTCAATGAAATCTTTTGGTGGGAATGGATGAAGCGCTTTAATTGGACTGCCGAACCTGTAATTGGCAGGAAAAGTAAGCGCCCTGATTTTCACATCTCAATACCATCAGATTTCTACTGCGAAGTCACAACGCAAAATATTTCAGCTGAGGTCGAAGAGAACCTTTCAAGCAGGCATGCTATTGATCTCAACGACGAGCGAACAAGAACGATCGAACGGCTCCTTATCAAGGCAAGAGATGAAAAACTCACCCAAATCCAATTTGGCGCGACTCGTCAGAAGCCGACCGCACTTGTGCTTTTTGACTACACGTTCTGGAGTAACTTTGGAGTACCATTTCAAGAATTAGCCAAATATCTCGGGCCTCTACAAGGATTCCGCAAATTGCCGTCGGAACTTTCAGCAATCATCTATGTCGAGAGAAAAGTGATTAATGGGCGGCTAGCCTTAAGCCAACTTAGATCAGCTGTCCATCACAATCCCTATGCACAATTCAGAATCCCTGAAACAGTATTTCCAATGCTTGTTCAATACAACTCAAAGTTTGCTGACATAAAACCCGTTCAATCGCTGCAGGAACAAGATGGATGGATTTGGGTCGACTAACTCAGGCGTAGGAATCTACGGACCAAACGGACACATACCTTCTATGGGAAAGTACTGACAGCTGTTAAATTGGCTTCCTTAATCAGTTTACGAGAAGAGAAAGAAATGCATGCTACGCTTCGGCAGGATCCGGATTAATCCTCGAGGCAATTTTTACTTTACCTCGTGCGCCCATCCGATTTGACCGAACCGGCAATCTTTAGAGTCTTTGTGGTCACATCCGCATTCTGCGCTCGATGCAACAGCGCATGGTCCATGAGGACGAGCGCCAGCATGGCTTCGGCGATCGGTGTGGCACGAATGCCGACGCAGGGATCGTGGCGGCCGTTGGTTTCCACCATGACCGGTTTGCCCTGCTTGTCGATCGACTTGCGGGGAATGCGGATGCTCGAGGTGGGTTTGATGCCGATGGTGACGACGATATCCTGCCCGGTGGAGATACCACCCAAAATGCCTCCGGCGTTGTTGGAGAGAAACCCTTCCGGCGTCAGTTCATCACCATGTTCAGAGCCGCGCTGTGTCACAGAGGCAAAGCCGGAACCAATCTCCACCGCCTTCACCGCATTGATGCTCATCATCGCTGCCGCCAGATCCGAATCCAACTTGGCATAGACCGGCGCGCCCCACCCAACCGGAACATGCTCGGCCACCGTCGTGATTTTAGCGCCGACCGAATCACCGGCCTTCCGCAGTTCGTCCATGAACGATTCCAGCTTGGAAACAATATCGGGGTCAGCCGAGAAAAATGGGTTCTCACTGACCACGTTCCAACTTTTAAACTTCATCTCATGCGGCCCTAGCTGACTCAGATAACCACGAATCATCACCCCATACTTCTCGTTGAGCCACTTCCTCGCGATCGCCGCCGCTGCGACACGAACCGCTGTTTCGCGAGCGGAGGCCCGCCCACCGCCACGATGGTCGCGAATGCCGTACTTCTGCCAGTATGTATAATCGGCATGACCAGGCCGAAAGGTATCGATCAGATTCCCGTAATCCCGGCTGCGCTGATCTTCATTGCGAATCAGCAATGCGATTGGCGTGCCGGTTGTCTTTCCCTCGAAGACACCTGAGAGAATTTCGACGGTGTCCGACTCCTGCCGCTGCGTCACATGGCGGGACGTACCAGGCTTTCTTCGATCGAGATCTTTCTGGATATCTTCTACTGAGAGGGCAAGCCCAGGCGGGCAGCCATCGACGACGCACCCAATTGCTGGCCCGTGGCTCTCGCCAAATGAGGTGACAGTGAAAATTCTGCCGAACGTATTGCCAGCCATCTCGCCTTAACTCCCAGCCCGGAGACGCCGTAGTATCGCGTCCCAGACTTCACGAATCCCCAACTGATCAGCCCATTGCCCAATATATGACTCATCAATTGTATCAGCGCTAACCCTCATGATCCCGGCAATATCGCGAAGATGCTTTTCTGAACCGCCTTCACGATAATATTCCATTTTCTTCAAGATGACATCTTCAGGGGTCGCAAATCGTCCGCCTTGCTTGTCTGCGAAATACACAAGCCTCGCCCTGCTAAATCGACTTCGTTCAAAGGCTGTTCCCTGTTGAACCATGACATCGATTTTCAGCCCTGACAAAGGATGAATGATATTGAACTGTCCTTTTCGAGCCAGTGCATCGCGAATTGCATCGTCACTCAAGTAGAACTCGTCGGATGGAAACTGGGCGAGCAGGCCACGTACGTGACTCGCATTGATATCAACGACCACATCAATGTCGTTCGTGAGACGCGGCTCACCATAGGCCATGGCCGCTACGGAACCTGTAATGAGATAAGGAATCTGCAATCGTTCCAACGCTGAGACTAGCCGAGCCAACAGCTCAGGAAGCTCCATGCGACAGTCTCCGCACTACTTCCTGACGAATGCGCTCTGGCGCCCAATCAGGATGCTCTGCGGATAGATGCGCCGTTAGCATGCGTTTGGTGGACTCCCACAGTGCAAAACCGATCTGGAGACGTTCGGCAGGAGTCTTTTGACGCAAGACCTCTGCCATCGCTGGATCCACCACCTCGATTTGACCATTGTCTAGTCGCATGCAGGACTCACTCTACCAGGTCGAGCTTGATGCGCAGTTCTTTCAACTGATTCTGATCCACAGTTGATGGTGCGTCAGTCAGCGGACATTGCGCCCGTTGAGTCTTGGGGAATGCGATGACATCGCGGATGGAATCGGCGTTGCCCAGCAGCATCACAAGGCGATCTAAGCCAAAAGCAATCCCGCCGTGCGGGGGAGCTCCGTACTCCAGCGCCTCGAGGAGAAACCCAAACTTGACCGCTGCGTCTTCCTTGCCGATCCCCAATAGATCGAATACTTTGCTCTGGATATCTCGGCGGTGAATACGAATGCTGCCGCCACCGATTTCGCTTCCGTTGAGCACCATATCGTAGGCCTTCGCTCTCACTTTGAGCGGGTCGGTGTCGAACAGCCCCAGATCTTCATCGAGCGGCGCCGTAAAGGGATGGTGGATGGCCACGTAGCGTTTTTGCTCCACATCATAATCCAGCATGGGGAAATCGACCACCCACAAGGGCTTCCAAGCTGTCGTATCGATCAGCTTCAACTCTTCACCCAACAGCAGCCTAATCCGCCCCATCACATCGTGGACGACCGCTGGCTTGTCCGCGCCAAAGAGGACCAAATCCCCAGGCTTTGCCTCCGGCAGGGCCGCAGCAAAGGCTTTCGAATCTAAAAATTTTGCGATGACGGACTCCAGCTGCCCTTCTGCCGTCAACTTCAACCAAGCGAGGCCTTTCGCTCCGAAACTCTTGGCCGTTTCCCCTAGCGCATCGATTCGCGTGCGAGACAGGGTCGCGCCACCTTTGACGATCAAGGCTTTGACAATCCCACCTTTGGTCGCTGCATCTTTAAAGACTTTGAATTCGCTTGCTGCACCGAACGCCGTCATATCATGGAGCGGCATCTCGAACCGGAGATCCGGCTTATCCGACCCATAGCGGCCCATCGCTTCCGCATAGGTCATTCTGGGAAACGGTGTCGGCAACTGCACGCCACCCACCTTATTGAAGATCGTGACGATCATCCGCTCCATCAGGCTCATGACCTGTTCGCGATCGACAAACGACATTTCCAAATCGATCTGTGTGAACTCAGGCTGCCGATCGTTGCGAAGGTCTTCATCCCGAAAACAGCGGGCGATTTGGTAGTAGCGATCGACACCGCTCACCATGAGGACCTGTTTGAACAACTGTGGTGACTGCGGCAGTGCAAAGAACTGTCCGGCATTCACGCGGCTTGGCACCAAATAGTCGCGAGCACCTTCCGGTGTACTTTTCGTCAGAATCGGTGTCTCCACCTCCAGGAAGCCCTCGGCATTCACGAATTCCCTGGTGGCCTGCGTAATGCCGTGACGGAGACTCAACAGCTTTTGCATTCTGGGGCGACGAAGATCCAGGAAGCGATACTTCAACCTGATCGATTCCGTCACGTCCGCGTCGTCTTCAATCAAGAACGGCGGTGTCTTCGCCTCATTCAGAATCTCCACCTCGTCGACAAAGATCTCAATCTCACCGGTCGAGAGATCAGAATTCTTTGATTCATCAGGCCGTGCCATGACCTGCCCGGTCACGGACACGACACATTCGCTGCGGAGTGTGTGGGCCGCTTGATGACACCGAAGATTACGCTCGGCATTGAACACCACCTGCGTGATGCCCGTCCGGTCTCGCAGATCGATAAAAATCACCATGCCATGGTCGCGCCGCCGCTGCACCCAGCCATTCAAGACGACGGTCTGCCCTATCTGTTTCGACGTCAACTCGCCGCAGCGATGTGTGCGGATCTTCATACCCTTCTCGCTTTCTTTCCAACATACTTCTTGGCCTTCACCGGTCTGGCCCAACCCTCTCGCCTGACCAACCGCTTGGGACCTGGCATTGCCTCTTCTCCCCGCTCGACCGAGGCCACGCGCTGTTCCACCAGTTCGCGCAAGGCATTCGCTTCATAATCGCTGAGGAAACGAAACTCGCCGGGCTCCAGATTGCCGAGCGTCAGCGGTCCCATCCTTATGCGTATGAGCTTGATCACCATATGCCCCACGGACTCCAACATCCGTTTCACTTGATGTTTACGGCCTTCCCGAATCGTGACCTCCAGCCAGGAGTTCGCCTCGGCTCGCTTCACTTTTTTTACGACCGCCGGGCCTGTCATCCCGTCCTCTAGTTTGACTCCGCGCTGCAGTTGACCGATCTCACTATCCGTCAGTACGCCTTTGACCTTGATCAAATAGGTTTTTGGCACATGATACCGCGGATGCAGCAGGGCCTGAGCCAGGTCCCCATGATTCGTCAACAACATCAACCCTTCACTATCGAAATCCAATCGCCCAACCGGAAACACTCGCACGGTCACGCCGTGAAGAAAATCCTTCACGGTGTCCCTGCCACCGGGATCGTCCAACGTCGACATCACGTTCTTCGGCTTATTCAATACCAGATACACAAACGGCTGCGCCGAGGTGAGGTGTTTGCCATCGACCTTCACGTGATCGCGCCCCGGATCGACCTTCGTTCCGAGTTCGGTCACGACCTTGCCGTTGATCGTCACGCGACCGCTGGCGATCAGCATCTCCGCCTTGCGACGTGAGGCGAGCCCCGTACTGGCGATAAGCTTTTGGAGACGGAGTTCCATAAAATATGTGAAACGTCAGAAGTGAAAAATGAAACGGGTTTTACTTTTGGCTTCTTACCTTTTATTTCTCACTTCTCACCTTTCACGGTTCACTCCCACTCTATCGTACTCGGTGGTTTCGAGCTGATGTCGTACACGACCCGATTCACGCCTTTGACTTCGTTGATGATGCGATTCGACATGCGACCCAGCACGTCATTTGGAATCTTCGCCCAATCGGCAGTCATCCCGTCGACGCTGGTGACAGCTCGAATGGCGATCACGTTCTCATAGGTCCGTTGATCACCCATGACCCCGACTGTTCGAATCGGCAACAGCACGGCAAAGGCCTGCCAGATCTCCCGATAAAGCCCGGCGCTTCTGATCTCCTGATCGACAATCGCTTCCGCGGCGCGAAGAATCGCCAATCGTTCCGCGGTCACAGCACCCAACACACGAATCGCTAATCCCGGGCCCGGGAACGGCTGCCGCCAGATAATCTCATCCGGCAACCCCAGCTCATGCCCTAGTACCCGCACTTCGTCTTTAAAGAGCTCTCGCAGCGGCTCGATCAGTTTGAGTTTCATCCGTGCCGGCAATCCGCCGACATTGTGGTGCGTCTTGATCGTGGCCGAGGGCCCTTTGAAACTGACACTTTCGATCACGTCGGGATAGAGTGTGCCTTGGACCAGAAACTTCGTCCCCTTGAGCTTCTTCGATTCGGCGTCAAAATGTTTAATGAATTGCCGGCCAATGATTTTCCGCTTTCGCTCTGGATCCGTCACACTCTTTAAGGCCGTGAGAAACGGCTTCGTCCCATCGAGCACTCGGAGATTCAGGTGGAGTTGCGAGGCAAAGGTTTTCTGGACTTGTTCCCGTTCACCCGCTCGCAAGACACCATTGTCGACAAAGATACAGGTTAACTGATCCCCGATCGCCCGATGCGTCAGCGCTGCGGCGACGGAAGAATCAACCCCACCACTCAAGGCACAGATGACTCGCTCTTTGCCGACCTGTTCACGAATCTGCTTCACCGCGGTTTCGACATAGGACTGCATGGTCCACGTCGGTTTGCAACCACAGATTTCATAGACGAAGTTCCGTAGAATTTTCGTGCCTTCGGGCGTGTGGGCGACCTCTGGATGGAACTGCAGACAATAGATCCGCCGCTTGGCATCATCCCGCTTCATGGCGGCAACGGGCGAATTGCTGGTGTGCGCGATGGATCGAAATCCAGGCGGCATCCGCTCAATGCGATCACCGTGTGACATCCAAACCGTGGTCAACTGCTTGACGCCCATTCCCTTAAAGAGATCACTCGCATCGTCGATCGTGAGCTCGGCGCGGCCATATTCACGATGAGCCGACTTGGCGACTTCCCCTCCGGACAGATGTGTCACCAGCTGCATGCCGTAGCAAATGCCAAGGATGGGGATATGCTGATCAAAAAGTTCTTTTGCAATGGATGGAGCTTTCTTGTCATAGACACTGGATGGCCCGCCGGACAACACAATACCCTTCGGCCGATAGGCAAGAATGGTCGCCAATGATGCCGTACAGGGAAAAATCTGCGAGTAGACTTGCGCCTCGCGGATACGGCGGGCAATCAACTGCGTGTATTGGGACCCGAAGTCCAGAACCAGAATTCTATCGTGCCAGAGTTCCATGGTTGAGAAGAGTGTATGGCTTACAGCTGATGGCTAATGGCCGGAGATAGGAAATGCGGAAGGCGAAGGAGCATCAGCCTCCGGCGTTTCTGCTATTGGCTATACGCCACACGCCATTGGCTCCCATCCTATTCCCAGTCCATTCGGTAGTTCGGTGCTTCTTTGGTGATGATGACATCGTGGACGTGACTCTCTCGAAGACCGGCAACAGACTGTCTGATGAACGTCGCGTGCTTCTGAAGATCGGCAATCGACTTACACCCGCAGTATCCCATTCCAGACCGGACGCCACCGACCAATTGATAGACCACCGCCGCCAAGGGCCCTTTGTACGGCACCCGCCCTTCAATCCCTTCAGGGACCAACTTTTGCGCCGGGCGTCCCCCCTGTCCGTACCGATCGCCCCCCCCGCGCTCCATCGCCCCGATGGACCCCATACCGCGATAGACCTTGTACGTCCTGGCTTGATACAGCACTGTCTCTCCTGGAGACTCTTCTGTTCCGGCAAACAGCCCACCAAGCATGACCGATGACGCGCCAGCCGCGAGCGCTTTGGCAATATCGCCGGAGAACTTGATCCCCCCATCCGCAATAACCGGCACTCCGGTTCCACGTAAGACCTTGGCGCAATCAGCGATGGCCGTCAGCTGCGGCATGCCGGCGCCAGACACGATCCTGGTCGTACAAATTGACCCAGGCCCGACGCCGACCTTGACCGCGTCGACTCCGACTTTCAGCAGATCCTTTGCCGCCTCTGCCGTGCCAATATTTCCTGCCACCAGCTCAAGCTCCGGATACAGCTTCTTGATCATCTTCGCGGTATTCAACACGGCTTGTGAGTGACCGTGGGCGGTATCGATTACCACAAGATCCACGCCTGCCTTCTTCAAGAGGGTCACGCGCTCTTGAGTATCCTGCCCGACACCGACCGCCGCACCAACCCGTAAGCGTCCATGCCCGTCCTTACACGCATTGGGATACTTGATCCGCTTTTCGATATCTTTAATGGTGATGAGACCCTTCAATTCATACTGTTTGTTGACGACCGGCAGCTTTTCGATCCGGTGCTCGTGTAGGATCTCCCGCGCCTTCTCGAGACTGGTGCCTTCCGGCGCCGTCACCAACCGGTCCCGCTTCATCACCTGCGACACTTTCAGGTCCATTCTGCTCTCAAACCGCAGGTCTCGATTGGTCAGGATCCCCACCAGCTTGCGCCCCTTGGTCACGGGAATCCCGGAGATCCGATATTTCGCCATGAGCTGGTGTGCGTCTCGAATGGTTTCATCGGGAGAAATGGTGACAGGATCCATGATCATCCCGCTCTCAGACTTCTTGACCCGATCTACCTCCATGGCTTGATCAGCCGGAGACAGAACCCGGTGCATAATGCCGATCCCCCCTTCACGGGCCATCGCGATCGCCAACCGCGACTCTGTCACCGTATCCATAGCCGCACTGACCAGTGGGATATTGATCCGGATGTTCCGCGAGATGAAGGTGCTCGTATCGACTTCATTGGGCAGAATCTGTGACTTAGCCGGCACCAGAATCACGTCGTCGTAGGTCAGTCCCAGTCGCGGCTCTTTATCAAGCATCGTTCCCTCGTCAGACCTTCTGAGTTCGTTGCGCTTTTTCCAACTCGGCCAGATCCTCTGCCTCGTCTTGCAGCCGCTCACTACCCTCTTCCGCCGGCATGAACTGCTGCACGCGGGTGTTGCCGCTGTCGATGACAAACACACTGCCTTTTGCATCGACGGCGACCCCGTACGGGAAATTAAATTGCCCGTCACCGTTGCCGAACCCGCCCCACTGCGTGATGAAATTGCCCTCGCGGTCGAACTTTTCGATCCGATGATTTCCCGTATCCGTTACATACACATCACCGGTTCCATCAACGGTGATCCCCCAGGGCGAGCGTAGTTGTCCCGCTTCCTGTGCCAAGGAACTACTGGCATGCCCGGCTGCCGGACTACCTCCCCATTTCGTCAAGAGCTGCGGCAACACGTTGGTACTGGTGTCGAATTTCTGAATGCGGTGATTGCCCATGTCGACGACGTAGACCGTTCCATCCTCCTGGTCGACCGCCACCCCGCGGGGAAAATAGAACTGCCCGTCTCCGTTCCCGAAGCTGCCCCAGGCCATGATAAACTCGCCTGCCATATCGAACTTCTGTACCCTGAAATTGGCGCTGTCGACCACATACACATACCCCCGCACACGGTCGACGGCAATGCCCCAGGGCGCATTGAACTGGCCCTCGCCGTTCCCACGTGAGCCGAACTTCATCAAATAGCCACCGAGTTTTCCGTCGAACTTCTGCACGCGATGGTTGTTGGTATCGACCACCCAGACATCGCCCTTCCCGTCGCAGGCGATCCCGGTGGGGTTATGGAAGTTGGCATTGGCGGAGCCGAAACTCCCCCACAGGATAATAAAGTTGCCCACACTGTCGAATTTCTGCACGCGATTGTTGCCGTTATCCACGACAAACAGGGAACCCTGCTGATCCACGCAGAGTCCGTACATCGGCGCCATGAATTCCCCGCCGTGTAATAACGACGCACCACGACCAGGCTTCCCCCATTTTGCGACACAGAGATAGCCCGAGGTATTGACGAGAATGGTGGTACTCGCTGGAGTCGAGACATTGTTCCCAATGTCCTTAAACCACACATACACTGTCTTCTGGCCGTCGGCCGGAGACAGAATGAACGGAATCGTCGCTCCAAATTTGATCGCCGGCGTCACATCCACCCACCCCGGCGTGCCGGCCATGGGCGTCAATGGACTCTCGGAAATGAAATAGGCCCCGACGCCTGTGTCCAAATCCGTTGCCGAGATTGTCACCACCACATCCGGCGAATTCGTCATGAACGCCCCGTGGTTGATCACGGCATAGGGGTTCTGCGGTGCCGTGATATCGATAAGCACGGGCATCGCCGTCACCTCATCGGATAACCCGCTTTCCGTCCCATCTTCGAAAGATGCCGTCACGGCGTAAAAGTAGGGAGTATCGTTGGTAAGACCTTCATGGGTATAGGGATTCGTCACGCCTTCGATCTTCGTAGCCCCCTCAAGTGTAATGTGGGGAGAGGTACTAAAATAGAGGTTGTACGACTGCGCCCCTGACACCTCCATCCAGCTCAGGAAGACCTCCGTATCACCTGCCTTGACGGCAAGGCTACGAGGCGGCTGCACGACTCCGGCATCTGCAGCCTGCGCAGGCTGCTCTTTGCCGCGGTTCAACTCCTCTTCCGTCGGCACATACTTGAGAATGCGATTGTTCCCGCTATCGACGACAAATACACAACCTTCTTTGTCCACGGCAATCCCGTAGGGGAAGTTGAGCTGTCCCTCCGCCTTCCCTCGGTTTCCAAACGAGCAGAGAAAGGTCCCGTTCCCATCGAACTTCTGGATCCGGTGATTGCCGCTATCGACCACGTAGACATTGCCCAGTGCATCACAGGCGATCCCCCAGGGAGATCTGAATTGACCGGGTCCACTCCCCTCACGCCCCCATTTTGTCAGAAAACTTCCGCGCGTATCGAATTTCTGAATACGGTTATTGCTCTCATCGGCCACATAAATATTCCCGACAAAATCCACCGCGACCCCGCGCGGGAAAAAAAAGGCACCATCGAAGCTGCCGTCTCGCCCCCACTTCAACAGCGGTTGCCCGTCGGCTTGAAACTTTTGAATCCGCGCATTGCTCGTGTCGGACACATAGACGTTGCCGTCTTGATCCGTTGTAATGCCCCACGGCACATCGAACCGCCCCATCTCAGCGCCGCGCCAGGCAAACCCGAACTTCCCCCAGGCCTTCTGGGCATTCCCTTCGAGATCGAACTTCTGCACGCGGTTATTCCCGCTGTCTGCCACATAGACGACATCGTCCGGTCCGACAGCCAACCCGCGGGGATAATAGAATTGCCCTTCCTGCGAACTGGGCTCACCTCCCCATCGAGCCAGAAACTTTCCCGTCTTGTCGAACTTCTGAACGGAATGGTTGTCGGTATCCGCCACATAGAGATTCCCCTCTTTGTCGAGCGCAATACCCGTCGGAGAACTGAGTTCACCATTATCTACACCCTCGCATCCAATCACCATGGCGAGGAGATAGGGCGATGGAATCGCCATGACTTCCTGAGATTCGAGACTTTCGCCCTTCGGCGTCACCACCGTGACAACATAGTGGTAGCAGGTACCATTGGCGAGGTCGTCATGGACGTAGGGACTGGAGGCCCCTTCCAAGCAGGTCGCCTTGTCCTTCTTGACCCCGATGACGCTCTTAAAATCTTCCGGACCAGCGATAGGGCGGGTCAACTCCGAGAACTTGATCTGCACGCCCTTGGTTGTCTGGAAGTAGAGGTTATAGTACATGGCATCCGGAACCGGATCCCACGTAATGGTAATGCGCCCGTTTCCAGACTTGGCATGGACATTTTGCGGAGGCAGCGGCAGCTCTTCTTCAGCGACCGGATCTCCACCACCCCATTCTCCTGGGAGCCCATCGATACATAGGCGACGATTGAAGCGCTGCGAGTCATCACACAACCAGGCGTTCATCACAATGTTGCCTCAGCGTTACTTGTGAAAATGGTTCGGAAACGGCGGAACTTTCAAATGCTTAGATTGGCTACTCACTCTAGCAAAGCGATGGAAATAGAGTCAAGGTAACGACTGGATGACCGTCCGAATATCTCCTCCTCAGACGAGACAATCCTCTATGGTATCTGGGGCCGAATCGATTACAATGCCCTGGCTACCCGATTGGACTCTCGTGCAAGAGGTGACCATTCTCTCGCACCAATATTGGTGAATGCTCGACACGCCTAAAGCGAAAGGAGCCTGACGGAACAGCGATGTGGAATTTCATACTCGGTGTGATAGTCGGTACTGTTCTCACGGCGATGCTGGTCCAAGCCGCTGGGAAGGATGGAACCGGAGGGAATACACGGCCTCTGGGCCTAAACGACGAGCGGGAGCGGCAATTTCAGCTTCAACTTGAACAGATGCGGCAACAGACTGAATTAGAACAGGCACGGATGCAGGGGAAAAAGAAGCCCTGCTAGCGAACCATCAGACAGACCACCAGGCGGATCCCGGCTACGTCGACTTTGAATAGAACGGAGAGACCACGGCTCGTGATTGGACGGCAGAGAGACTACATATCAAAGGTGAATCAACATGAGGATGTTTCAAATCAAACACACGGTGAGCTATGAGCTCACTCTAGCCGCGGGAACGGAGCAGGAAGCCATTCTCAAAGCGAAAAGCATTCCACTGGCTCAATGGACTGTTGAGTCGGATGAAGTGACAGCGGAGATGCTCGATGAAACTGATGAAATCGATGATTACTAAACGATACTCCTCCCACACTCCAGCATAAACAGTCGGTGATCATGCTTCGCAAGACACGATCAGAGAGAAGCACAGAGGAGGGAACGGCACCATGCATATGACACGAGCCACCTACACTGTCACGTTGTGTTTCGTGCTTGTCGCCACCGGAGCCTTCGCTGGTGAACAACCTAAGGCGAGTGGTCAGCCACAGGCTTTGGATAGGAAGACTGCAGACCATGCACGGTATATCATCAAGATCGCCGGTTGTAACGATTGTCACACGACCGGCTATGCGGAGGCGGCAGGGAAAATCCCTGAAAAAGACTGGCTCAAGGGCGATGGTATGGGATGGCGAGGGCCCTGGGGAACGACTTATGCGAGCAACTTACGGCTCTCTATGCACAATCTCTCTGAAGAACAGTGGGTTCGGATTGCTCGCTCGGTCGAGTTTCGTCCGCCCATGCCCTGGTTCGTCCTTCGCGAAATGAAGGAGCGGGACTTACGTGCCATTTACCGGTTTGTCAGACACCTAGGGCCAGCTGGTGAACCAGCGCCCGCCTATGTCCCACCGGATCAGGAACCCAAGCAACCGTTTATTCTGTTTCCTGCAGCCCCTGAAGCCGCTCAATAGACATGCAGCTTCTCTTGCAACAGCATGATCGGATGAGCCATCAGTCGGCCATGAGGACGATTCGAGACTTCAGGTCCATCACATTGACCATGGAGCCAGGAGCTACACGGCCACGGAACGCTCGCCTGGCGAATAATCCAACATGTAGCTTGGGAGCGAGTTGGACGCCACGCCATTCAGGATCACATGGATGGTTTTTTGCGCCCGTAGCGAACCTAGCGCTTGCTTGACCGCCTGCTTTGACGTCACATTTGCCCGTACGACAAGCACATGAAGGTCGCAATGGCTTTCCAGTACATTCATAGTTGCCACGGGGAGGATAGGAGGCGCATTCAGAAGGATATAATCAAATTCATCCCGCAATTGTGACAGAACCCGGTTCAGTTGACCAGCCCGTAGCAATTCAGTTGAACCAGCAACTGATTGGCCTGCAGGCATAATCCAACAGGAGACATCAGACAAGGCACCCATTGCTTGCTGTGGGGAAACATCGCTCCTCAAACAATCAATGAGTCCGTATTCGACAGGCGCCTCGAGAAACGCCTTCATTTCAGGAAACACAAAATCACAATCCACCAGGAGCACCCGCCTTCCAAAGTCTCGAGCAAGTGTATACCCCAGATTGATGACGGTCGTTGTTTTCCCCTCACCCTTGATTGCACTCGTCACAGAGACGACGATCGGTTCACCCGTTTCATTGGCGAGCTGCAACCGCGCCGCAGCCACACGATATTGCTCAGCCGCCATGGAACGCGGGAAGAGTTTCGTAACAAACCTCCGATCAAGTTCCTGGAAGCTCGAGTGCGCAACGGCGGATCGATTACTCGGCACGAGATCAGATCGGGAGTTCATGGTCATACCCAGAGACGGCCTCGGTAATGCCGGCCTTTGGAATGAATCCGAACCATTTCCCGTACGCCATAAGGATGCAAAATCTGGAATGGCGGCCAATAATCGAGGACCCGCAAGAAGAAACTCCACATCTTCTGGCCCTCGAAAATGTTCCGTCAGTCGTTCGCGCAGGACCGCCAACCCGCCCCCCAATATACATCCAAACAAGAACCCCAGCACTAAAACCCGTGGAGTGTTTGGAATGGCCGGCATCGTTGGCAAATTGGCCTGGTCTATGATGCGATACTTCCCACCTTTTTGTCGCTTTTCAATGTTCTCTTCGACTCGCGTGTGCAGCCGCTTATCAAGGAGCATCGTGTAATTGTTCTTCAATGTATTGTAATCTCGTTCAAGAATCAGGAGTTCCTGCTCCACGATGGGGCCTTTTTCCAGCCGCTTTTCAAGATCTTGCCTGCTGGAATGGAGCTGCTCGAGACGCCGTTGGAGAAGCGCTAATTCCGTTCGCACCTCACTCTGCAGCTTGGCCAAGTCCTGAAGGTACGGATCAAGCGGTGCCTTGTCCGACCGGATTACATCCCGACCATACACATTCACTAGTTCGTCCTCTACTTGTCGAAGTTGTTCCTTTACTAAGACGACCTCAGGATACCCATCCCAGAACTCAGCCCTCAGCTTCACGAGTTGTTCTCGCAGTTCTCGAAGCCGCTTAAACAACGGGTCTGGTTCCATGGATCGTGAGGTCGCGAAACCGGGGCTCTGTTGTCCAGACGCTTTGTATTGCTGCACCGCTTGATTCAGCATGGCAAGCTTCTCGGAATGACGTTGCACGTCCTCTGTAGTCCTCGTGATATCAGCCTCTATACGATCAAGCGACCGCATGTTGGTCTCTGCCTGACTGGGGAGACCGCCCACGTGAGATTTCTTAAAGCTACTGAGGTTTTCTTCCTTCTTCTCCAGCTCACGCTTCAACGCTCGCAGCTCTTCATCAAGAAATTCTCCCGTACCTTCGACGTCCCGCTCACGCTCTCGGTTGTTTTCTTGAATGAACTTGTCCGCGATCCACGCCGCTACCCGCCTGGCTGTTTGAGGATCCTCATGCAGAACGGAAACCACGAATCCATCAACCAGGTTCTGCGGACTTTTTCCTCCAGCAGGGTCAATCATAGCTCTCTCAACCATGATCCCACGCCGTAATTCGCCCCAGTCAATGACCGCCGATTTCCCATCGAGATCATCAACGTGCTCACTCAGTTCTTTTTTCAACCCCTCTAAGAAGTCTCCGCTACTGATCTGTTTCTGGATAAGAAAGAGGCGTTTCTCAAAACGTCGATCCGTATCCTCTCCCGTATCGAGCACGCTGTCGATTCCTTTGCGACCTTCCGCCACTATTAACGTCTGCGATTGATAATACTTAGGAGCAATCAGCAGGTACATCCCGGCCAATATCAGCGAAAATGCGATCGCACCTGCAATGATCCATTTGTTGCGGGACACGATGAGGGCATACTCGCGGACCTGGGCGAAGCCTGTTTGTTCGGGTGGAGCAGCTACGTCAGAATATTGCATGGTTACTCCCAGATACCGTAAAGTCAAACCATCGTGAATTCATGGGAAAAGGCGCCTTGATGGCTTGTTAGCCTTTCGCATCATCTTCTCTATTCTGCTTAGGTTTGTGCCGATCCTGTCATCACCTCCGCAGCCTCTGTATCCGATACCGACGTTTGGAACATCGGGACGATCTCCTTCAATCGTTCCAATACCACACTAGACTCATCGTGAGAGCTGGCCACCTCCAGCGCTGACAGCTTTTCTCGAAACACATCGAAGTCGAGAGGGTTGACCGTCCGGATTTGCAAAATCTTGTCCAGCGGAGAGCTAACCGCAACCTCTCCCTCACCGACTAATTCCTCATACAGCTTTTCTCCCGGACGAAGTCCTACGAATCGAATTGGAACATCTCTACCAGGAACAAGCCCGGACAAGCGAATAAGGCTTCGAGCAATATCGAGCACTTTGATTTGTTCTCCCATATCGAGAATGTAGGTCTGACCTTGTTCTCCAATAGTTGCCGCCTGGAGAACCAGCTGAACTGCCTCCGGGATCAGCATGAAGTAGCGTCGGATCTCCGGGTGCGTAACCGTCACCGGTCCACCAGATCTGATCTGTTCCTGGAAACGGAGCAAGACACTCCCACTACTACCGAGAACATTGCCGAACCGAACAAGTAAAAATCGCGTCCGGCTGGTTCTGGCAATATCCTGGATAACAAGCTCCGCCACCCGTTTGGTCGCACCCATCACGCTCGATGGATTGACGGCTTTGTCGGTCGAAATATGGACGAATTGTTCTACGCCATAAAGACTGGCCGCTTCAGCCGTAATACGCGTACCCATGCAGTTATTCTTCACTGCTTCAACTGGATTCGCTTCAACCAGTGGCACATGCTTATGCGCCGCCGCATGGAACAAAATCTGTGGACGGTACCGCTCAAGCACAGCCGAAAGCCTTTGCGCATCTGTGATATCCCCGATCAGCGGAATGATAGGGAAGGAATATTTCTTATCATCGAGTTCCTTATGGATATTGTAGAGGCTGTTCTCGTGACGCTCATACAACAGCAGCTCCTTTGGCTCGAACGACGCAATTTGGCGAGCCACTTCGGACCCAATCGACCCACCCGCACCAGTAATCATGACCGTTTTATCTCTCACTAATAGTCTCGTGGCACGATTGTCGAGATTCACTGGGGCGCGTGACAAAAGATCAGGGATGGACACATTACGGATCTGACTGACGGCGCTTTGATCCGTAAGCAGCTCCTCCTTGCCAGGCAATGTCTTAATTGACACATCATATGGCTCTAGCTTAATGACCAGGTCTCGAAGGAACTCAGGTGTCGGATTGGGCACCGCCACTACAACAACTTCTGGCTTGAGCGCTTCCATCAGTTTTGGGATATCCTGCATGCCCCCCAGTACGCGAACTCCGTGAATGCGCTGATTGAGGAGTAGACTATTCTCGTCAACAAACCCAATTGGCTGGCAGTTAAATACGCTCCGCGTCTTCATCTCACGCACAACCCGCTCGCCAGAATCTCCAGCACCAATCACCAACACCCTTCGCCTTTTCTGAAATACAACCTTATCCCGCAAAACTCTTGACGACAATCTCACGCCGGCAAGAAACCCCACAACAAGTATGGCATCGATCGCAAAGATGGAACGAGGATAGCTGTCAATCCCCATCACCCAATAAACCCAGCCGATGAACGCAACTGTACTCACCAAGACGCCCTTCAGAATATTCTGAAGATCCCACAGACTGGTGTATCTCCACAGACCTTCGTTCAGGCCATACAAAGCAAACGCAACCCCTCTTACGGCCACCAACCCGAGTGCCGTTTGCTCGAAGACATAGCGCTCGCCCTGAGGAATATTTCCATCGTATCGGAGAAAAAATGCGAGGTAGTTGGCCAGAACAATAAGCCCTACGTCGACGACGACAATAATAGGTCGCCTCCATCTAGTGATGAAAGAAGATAGACCTACCCATGGAGAATCTACTGAGACCTCCACTGCAGCCTTGAGCTCCGGAAGCGTAAGAACCACGAGGGGCAGCTTGGCAATACGAAGCACTGTTTGCAAGATAATGGCGAAATCAAGCCGCAAAGACATATGGCGGACATAGAGCTTCGCCAGCCGTAGCTTTTCTGGAAGAACTGCATTTTGATACTCTTCTTCAGGGTTCGTCGAAGCGGCGAGAATCGCGGCTTCATCAATATACTTCAGCGAAGCCAAGTCCGTAATCCCCGGTCGCACCGTAAGCACCTCGGCAAATTCTGCACGTGCCCGCTCCACATAACGAGGCACCTCCGGTCTTGGCCCCACAAGGCTCATATCCCCCAGAAGGACATTCCATAACTGTGGTAATTCATCGAGCTTAAGCCCTCTCAAAATATGCCCGACTCTGGTAATACGACAATCTTGCCCTACGGTGATAAGAGAGCCACCCGCCGAGTCATTCGCGACCATGGTCCGAAACTTCCGAATCGCGAATGGGCGGAATCCTTGCCCAACTCGAATTTGCCGGAAAATCACAGGCCCGGACGAGTCAAGCTTGATCAACAGAGCAATAATAGCCAGAAGCGGCAACGTGATGATCAAGCCAAGAGTTGCCAAGCAAATATCGCAGGTGCGTTTCATTAGCGCCGGCTCCTCTTCACAAGATCACGAACGATCCCGATGACACGATCAATCTCGTCCTCCGTCATTTTCGAATACAGCGGCAGCGAAACGATTCGCTGGAACACCCTGCTCGAAACTGGGAAATCTTCAGGTCGGTAACTTCCCTTATCTCGGTGATAGGGATGCAGATGAAGGGGAATGAAATGTACACTGCACCCAACGCCAGCTTCCTGAAGTTGACGAATGAACTCATCACGGCTAATCCGTAAACGATCCAACTCCAGTTGGATCACGTACAAATGCCATGCATGTTGCACGTGCGCGTCAGTTTGAGGGCAGACAATCTCAAGCAGATCCTTAAACCCTTCCCGGTACCTAGCCGCATATTGCTCGCGCCCCTTCCAAAACCGATCGCACTTCTTCAACTGAGCCAAACCGAGGGCAGCAGCAATATCCGTCAAATTATACTTAAATCCAGGCGACAGAATTTCGTAATACCAGGAACCCTGCGAGGAATAGCGGTTCCATGCATCGCGGCTGAGTCCATGCAAACTCATCATCCGCATACGGGCAGCCCACTCAGCGTTATCCGTAGTAATCATTCCGCCTTCGCCGGTAGTAATATTCTTTGTCGCATAGAACGAAAAGCATGTGATGTCAGAGATGCTCCCAATCATTTTCCCGTGATATCGTGCCGGCAACGCGTGTGCCGCATCTTCGATCACATGCAAGTTGTTCGCTTTTGCAATCGCATGAATAGGCTTGAGATCGCAGGGATGCCCAGCAAAATGGACAGGAATGATCGCTTTTGTCTTCTTTGTAATGGTTTTCTCAATCAAATCCGTGTTCAGGTTCAAGGTGCTTTCGGTACAATCCAGTAACACCGGCTTGGCCTTAAAGTACGTCACCACCTCGGCCGTCGCCGCGAAGGTCATGGTTGGAACCAGAACCTCATCACCTTCACATATGCCAATCGCCTCAAGCGCAAGATGGAGTGCAGCCGTGCAAGAATTCACAGCAATCGCATGTTGGGCTCCCACCATCGCAGCAAACTCTCTCTCGAATTCTCGAACTTTAGGACCCGTCGTCAGCCAGCCTGATCGGAGAACCTCAACGACCTCAGCGACTTCCTCTTCACCCACATCAGACCTATGAAACGGCAGAAAGTCTTTCATTCGCTGAACTCCTCTCTCGTTAAAGATCGCGCACCAAACAAGACACACTTTCCCATAAGTTCAAAAAATCACAATCCTTCTTTGGGGGGGCAATGGGAACACGGCTGTCCTGAAAGGAGGCTCATTTGAACGGCACTTAGGCCAGCCCATCATACAACAATTGGAAACTTAAGGCGAATAGAGAATACCGAGATTAAACCTTTATAATCGAAGATTGACGATTAATCCCGGATTCCGCAGTAATCGATACACACTCATAATCCTTGCTAGAAACCCCCTTGATGATCAATGTCTTAAATCGTCACGCTTGAACTGCGCCGCAGTTGAACACAGTGGAAAGTCGTCCTCGTGGTTATAGAAATTCCTTTGAATTGGCCATAACTTGTGAACTCACCGTGAATTTCAACTGCGGAATCCGGGTTAACACCTTACGGTGTAGCCATACCCCCCCTGTCAACCCAAGGGAGTTCCACTGTACCGACGCCAAAAGAGAGGACCTTGGACTAGGAATAGTGTGCCCAGCGACAGCTTAGTTTTGAGGACGACCTTGAAGGTGCGGAATTCGTTGCATCTGGCGACTTCGACCGTGGCACCGAGAATGTCATCCACGGCGGTGGCGGACAGTTCTCCCGTATGACTGCAGTTGTCAAATAGTGGACGCTATGAATTGCCACCTCATGCCATCGGCTGTTAGGGACCTCGGCGTTTGTCAGTCTTAGGAGGGATCTAAGCACACTGTACGAATTTTCGGAGCCCCCTCTGACTCCTACACTTTCGAGAAGCGCCTCAACGACCAGCTATCGATAGAATGTGGCGACAGCGTCGACGACCTCAGCCTGCTGGGCTGGTGTCAGTTCCGGATAGATCGGAACTGCGACGGTCTCGTTGGCCGCGCGTTCCGATTCAGGGAAATCACCTTCCTGATACCCCAAATACCGAAAACATTCTTGCAAATGAAATGGTACCGGATAATAGACCTCCGTTCCAATTCCTTTCTGCTTGAGATGAGCCATGAGATCGTTCCGTCGCTCCACGCGCAGCACGAATTGATTATAGATGTGATAATGCTTCACACCGAAGGTTCGATAGACGGCCTCCGGCAACCGCACGCGTCCAGCCTGGATCAGACCGCTCTGTTGAAACAACGTCTCATAGCGGTCGGCATTTTCTTGTCGGCGTCTCGTCCATTGGTCTAAGTATTTGAGCTTCACAGTGAGCACCGCTGCCTGGATCGTATCGAGCCGGAAGTTCCCGCCGATCAATTTATGGTAGTACTTCGGCTTGCTGCCGTGGGTACGAAGAACTCGCATCCGTTCCGCGAGATCAGGATCGTTGGTCACGGCCATCCCGCCGTCACCCAAACATCCAAGATTCTTACTAGGGAAGAACGAAAAGCAGCCGATGGTGCCGATACTGCCGACACGTCGGCCGTCGGCATACTCGGTCCCGATCGCCTGAGCGGCATCTTCGATTACGGCCAGCTTCCGATGGTGTGCGACATCCATGATCGGCCCCATGTCGGCCGACTGTCCGTAGAGGTGGACAGGTATGATGGCTTTCGTTCGCTGCGAAATGGCTTTTTCGATCTTACCAGGATCCAGATTGAACGTGCGGGGATCGATATCGACAAGCACCGGCTTGGCGCCGAGCCGAACCACGGCTCCGGCAGTGGCAAAAAAGGAATAGGGCGTCGTAATCACTTCATCCCCCTGTCCCACACCCAGGGCCATCAACGCGATCAGGAGAGCGTCAGTCCCTGACGTCACCCCGATCCCATACTTTGCTTGGCAATACACGGCCACCTGTTCTTCCAACTTTCCCACCTCCGGCCCCAAAATGAAGGCCTGGCTCCGGAAGGTCTGCTCCAGCGCCGCCATGATTTCCTGATGGAGCGGCTCGTGATGTGCTTTCAAATCGAGTAATGGAACGCCCATGCCGATCTCCTAGGTGAATGCTGGTAAATACTCGCCGAATAGGAAAGGTCTAAATGTAGTACAACCAAGGCTGCATGTAATCATGCGCTTAATGAGTAATCTGCCGATCGCGAGGCAGGTTAAACAATCATGAAGGTTGGCTTGACTGTACTACCGATTAGGCAAAAAACAATGAATCCAAGAACGTAAAAAAACCCGTGATGGCAAGATATCACGTACGAAGTCAGGACTCCAGCTTTTCTAGCGACCAGTAGTCAGTTGGGCTGAGACCCGGTCCCGCATGTACAATCGCGGGGCTGTGTGATCTTTGGCTGTGAGCTTTCAGTACCAGGTGCCCCAACTGAGTTAAACGAGTCAACAGGCCCGCGCACAACTCTCCTGGAATGTCCCGTGAAACCACTGGCCCTCAGACTTTTTTCCCCAAGGTCTCCGACAGCATATACTTATCGAGCGACAGGTCGGGAACCAACCGTTTGAGTCGGACGTTCTCCTCTTCCACTTGCCGCAACCGCCGGAGTTTGCTCAAACCCAGATAGGCATACTTCTTCTTCCAGGTAGAAAAGGTGGCCGTACTGACTCCCAACTACCTACAGCGGTCTCTGATTGAGGTCCCACTCTCAGCTTGCCGAATGGCATACACGATCTGCACTTCGGAGAATCGTAACCGCTTCATCGATCCGCGCCGTTCGTCGAGGACCTCCAAACCACCCTTATACCCTAGGGAAGGTCTGACTTATTCCTTTCCCGATCCATGCTATGGATGGCAGAGCACTCAATAGGAGGCCGGCCATGAATCAATAGACCTTCGCGGATGCCAACCTTAAACAGCACCGGAAGCCCACCCGTCTGGAACGGTTTCTCTCTGAGATGAACCGCGTCGTGCCGTGGGCCGAATTGGTCGCTGCAATTGAACCGCTCTACCCCAAGGCCCCAGGCGACCGCCGAACGGATGCTGCGCCCCCAATGTCTGCAACAGTGGTTCAACCTGTCGGATCAGGCGGTAGGAGAGGCGCTCTACGACTCACGCGCCATGCGGTGACTCGTAGGAATTGATCTGGGTCACGAGCCCGTTCCTGATGAGACCACGATCGGCAAGTTCCGGCATCTCTTGGAAGCGCACCAGCTGAGCAAGTAGCATTTTGTGCGCATTCGGGAATGTCTGGCGAAACACGGCGTACAGGTCAGCCACGAAACTATCGTGGATGCCACCATCATCAATGCGCCAAGTTCGACCAAGAATCGCCAGAAGGAATGGAACCCGGAGATGCGTCAGGCAAAGAAAGGGAACCAGTGGTATTTCGGCATGGATGTGCATATCGGCATGATAGCCGAATCACCCTGATCCATTCAGTCAGGGCCACGGCAGCGATGTCCATGACAGTCAGGTGCCCCCCTAAGCTGCCGCATGGGCAAGAGACGCGCGTGGGGGGATGCAGCGTACAGCGAAGAACGTGGCGTCATTCACCGCCATGCCCCCAGAGCCAAGGGTTTCGTACAGACGAACACCCATCGCTATCGGCCGCTGCGTGGGACCGAGCGGACACGCAATCGAACCAGGTCGAAAATCCAGACAAAAGTGGAACATGCGTTCTTAGTTCTGAAGCAGATCTTCGGATGGGATAAAGTCCGCTACCGCGGACTCGCGAACCAGTACGTGGCGCGGCGGCGGCTCTTGGCCGAGGCAGCATAGGTAGAGGCCTAGGGAGCCTGACGACGACAAATCACCGGAAGGACGTTTTCGGAGTACTAAATGCCAGGCTGTGAGCGCCGGGTACTCCACTCAGAAACAGAATGTTTCGTGCCAACGTCAATTAATCAGACCTTCCGTGGTTTCGGACTGCCGTCGTTTTCGGGGGAGACCTCGATGAGCCTTGAGCATCTCGAGGACGCGGGTGGCTGCTTGGCGGCACGCGTTCTCAACCGTATCGCGCTGCGCGGTGTCAAATGGTGTCAAGACATATCTTATGACCGGTGTTCCATCGGCTGGGTGTCCCACCCCAATCTTGATTCGTCGGATCTCTTCACTTTGAAATGCGGCGATAACGGACTGGACCCCTTTATGCCCTCCGGAGCTGCCGCTCATCCGATTCCGAACGACTCCCGGCTGGAGACTGAGATCATCTTGAATGATCAGACAGTCTTGGACCTTCAATTGTGCCTGATCCGCCAGCTGCCGCATCCATGGCCCAATCCGGTTCATCTCGGTCGCTGGTTTCACCAACAGCACTGGGTGCCCTTGCACGTGAGTCCGAGCCACGACCCCCAACTCTTCCTCAGCCCACGTCGCTTGTAACGATTCGGCAAGCAGTTCCAGCGTCCGGTAGCCCACGTTGTGAGGCGTGTGGTCAAACCGCTTGCCAGGGTTTCCTAATCCCACGACGAGTTGGGTGACCCCCTGGTCCAAACCCGTGCCATCCGTCGAAGGAATGGAAGGCTCGTTCGTACTCGGTGGCGGGACCGAATGCTCGAGCTCGCGGCTATCTGCTGCAGGCGGCCCTGACGACTTTTGGCTCCACGCCGACACGATACGCGATAGGCGATCAGCACGTGATGATCCCTTGATGAACACGAAATCGCCCGGTTGCAAGAAGCCACGCAAGAATCCATTGAGGTGGTCCACAGTCACAAAGGTCTGCAGGGCCTGGTCGTCGGCATGGCGTTTAGCGCGAAGGGAGCGTGACGCCCACTGCCCGACGAAGAACACGTAATCCGCTGCCTCCACCGCCTGTCCTGCGACCCGTTTATAGGTCGCCCTTTGATCTCCTTTGTAGTCGGAAAGTGTCCCGAGAATAATGATTTTGCGTTTAGCCGTGGCGCGGCGTACGTAGTCCAATGCCGGAGGGATGGTCCAGACCGGAGCCTTTTCGTCATCACGGATAAAGGTCACGCCGTCGGGACTCTCAATGGGATACATGCGACCGGGAACTGGGGCCACGCTTGCCAGTGCAGTCGCCGCCGATTGAAGACTGATCCCCATGGCTTGTCCGACGGCTATCGCGGCGAGCACATTCGGCACCAGGTGTGCGCCACACAATTGCGTCTGCACGCGAACCGATTCCCCCTCATATAAGACCGTCAGGAACAACCGGTTGGGCCAGTCGTCACGAATATCTTGCGCACGCAGCAGGGCGTCAGGGGACAGGCCGTACGTCAGGATGCGCCCTTTACAGCGGTGTTGCATCGCCAGGACCAGAGGGTCATCCGCATTCAGGATCGCGGTGCCATTCTGCGGGAGAGCAGCAATCAATTTCCCCTTTTCAGCAGCGATCGCCTCTCGACTGCCGTGGGCAGAAATGTGATCATCTCCAACCGTGGTCACCACCCCTATCCGCGGCTGAAACATTGCGAACTGCCTCTCCAACGGAATCGCTTCGCCGAGGCCTCCGATCGTGAACTCCTGGACACAGAATTGATGCCCCCATTGAGTACATAACACTGACCGAATAACGGCCTCTAAATAGTTAGAAACCCCCTGGGCCTTGTACCCTTTGTATTGACTGGAGAGCACGGTGTTGACCATTATCGTTGTCGTGGTTTTCCCACAACTGCCTGTGACACCAATGAAGACAACTCTATGTAGCGTCAGCCTGTACATCGAAACGATCCAAACGAGAACGTGTAAGGCAACAGATCTCAACCTTTTCCAGATACCTGTTCCGGTAGGGAAGAGCCGCAAGTTGAGCCTGCTCCACACATAGTTAACAACATCTATTATTTTCCTCGATGAAGTTGGCATTCGTCCAACCGATCAGTAGTGTCTGGCCGAAAACGAGACTCTGTCACGGCAAGGCAGCAGAGGTGTTTCCGATACCAATAGAAAGAAAGTGTGGCGCCTTGTGGTTCAGCCGGTTGCAGCTAGGCAAATGATATATTCCTATTCTGCCAGCCTGTACCACCCATCTGATAACTTAAAACAATCTGTCTCAGGACGGCAATACCTGTACCGCTCCTATTCTCCGGCTAAGCATGGACAGGAAGCGCCCACAATGGTGTCCGACCGCATGCGGAGCAGAACTGCGTATGGGGATCTCCATTGCTTAAGCCATCACCCAGTGGGTGAACAGAACACCAAGGAGAATGCTGATGCCTGAGACGCCGTTTCTGCCTGTCCGACTCTCATTTGAGATTGATGACCAGATTGATGATGCTCATCACCCCGCATGCGGGAGCTAGTGATTGAACTCTTTCGTCGTGGGGGTGCTGCACAGATCATGAATGAGCAGGTTCGGATCAAACAGCGCCAGCGGGGCTTGACGCCGGCATAGTTGGTGAAGACACTTGTGACCTTGTGAGTCGCCGGGCGGCCCCTTTGATTCCATGTTCGATGGCGTAGTCACGATGGCGAGACGACTTTTGATGGTGTGGTGATACCGTTTGGCGATCTTTAGCGTCGTCAGTTCCTTTGGTTGTGCTTGTCGGCATGGGATCCCTCCTTCAAGTGGCCTGCGACTTTAGCGTGGTGGAGGGCCTCCTTCTCAACAAGATATTTCAACTATACAGCTGGAACTCTCGAGGGAGGCCGACCAACGCCTTCAGGCGGGGGTCACTTCGTCGTCGCGGCCATCGGTGGCCCAGCTCTTCAAGCCGGCCTGGCACTGGTCACAAATTGGTCTCGCCATTCTGTGGCAAATGAAGATAGATTTGGAAGGGAGAGTGGAGCAAGCATCTTTCAAATATGCCTGAACACCAGCATTCTAAAAAATGAAAGATGATCGGGAGCGCATGCCTCCTTCGTTCAGACAGCGTCTATCCAAACTTCACCTTAGCGAATGAGACAAAAAGCACAACTCACGATAGGCTATTCTCCACCACTTTTTGACACCCCAGACGGAACAGACTTACCCTGGTCATCAACGAATAGATCTCCCTCTGCGACCACTCCAGATTACTTCAGCTGTTTAAGCCAGTTGGAGACAATGGTATTCCATGAAAATTCCCGCTCGACTAGCTTGCGACCTGCAATCGAGAACGCATCGTGACGTCCTGGCGCGTCCACCAACCTACACACGGCATCAGCGAGAGACGCAGGATCCTCTGGAGGAACCACGATGCCACAGTCATTGTTCAGAATGATTTCCGCCGATTCTCCAACTCCTGCATAAATAACCGGCACGCCGCAAGCCAACGGCGGAAATATTTTCGAAAGACGCATCTTCTGTGCCACTGGAATGTTACGAAGAACAGCGATAAACCCGTATGTAATCGACATCAATGAGGATCTCTCTTCGAACGGTGAATCCTTAAAAAGAACGTTGGAAATACCTTCGATTCTCGCTCGATCAATCAACCGTTGTCTTTCAGGCCCTTTCCCTACCATTAGGAACACGATATCCGAACGATCCTTTAACCGTTTTGCCGCATCCAAGATGAGGTCGAGCCCCTGGTAATCAGCGTGGGTTCCAGCATAGGTCAGAACCTTTTTGCCGGTCACGCCCATCTGCTTCGCACATTGTGCATCATACGGTAGAGGACGAAGCTGTTCTAAGTCCACACCATTTGGAAGAAAACTCATTTGCTCCCTAGGAATACCTCGAACACTGACAAAATGCTCGATAAATGCGGGAGTGACTGTGGACACACTGTAGGCCCTCCGCATAAGAAACGTCTCCAGCAGGGCAGCCGCCCTGACAAGAATACTACCCATCCAGCCTCGCTCAGCTGCAATCTCTACCTGGAGATCCGGCGTGTTATATATATACGGCACCTTGAAGATCCAATGAGCTAGAAGTCCGTAGAGTGCAAGTGTGATTGGTTGTGCTTCGATGAATACTATGTGCTTATCTCGAACCAATCCTAAATGGCAGAGTGCGTGAAACGTAAAACTCAAATAGTTGAGTAGGCGCTTGAAGGGTTTCCTACCACCTGCAGGGTACAACCAGATTCGCTTGACCTCGATGTCATCTACTTTGTCGGTCACACTGAGCTTCCCGTGAAAGCCCTGATGAATCACCCCTTCCGGATAATTGGGCATTCCCGTCAGAATCGTCACTCGTCGCCCTAGAGAGGTCAACTCCTTCGCAAAGGCTCTGAGGCGGATCTGCGGGGCCCCGATCTCTGGATGATAATATTGGGTAACTATCAGCCAATCTTGAAACTTCGGTATTTTGCTCATCGAGAGTTGGTCTTGGTTAGGCCATTACTAGGTAGTTACCACAATTCTTTTAAATCTTTTCGACGATCCTCACCACATCTTACACCATTTGACTTGTTCCCTGCTCAAAAAAGCAATGTATATAGCAAGTGAAGTAATCCGGTGTATGGAGCACATAATCTGCCAGGTGTTCCCTCTCAACTCATTTCAGCGTTACGTCGAAATGTTTGCACGCAAAAATGGCCTACGATCAACGATTGCGCAGTCCCCGACCTCTGGGTCGGGATGCGGCGGGCTGGTCGTAGTGACTCGGTCTCAATCACCTGCCATTCGACTGATATCGCGCCAAGCACCGCGGGCTATGAAACACCGCTAACATGCCATCCGGATACGCATGGACCCAGACCGTGACTTCATATAATGGAACCGGTGTTGATCTGGTGGGATCTGCAGGCTCCGGCCCTGATAGCGAACCGTATTGTCGTTGGCGACGACACGCTCCTCATGCACACAGAGTATCTCCGCAAGGTTCATCCCAATCTGCGGGACAAAGGCCGTGCCCGTTTCGGGCGCCGCCACCCAAAGACGCTGATTGTAGGCGGGGAGAAACGCGGTGAGCAGCTACCGGTTCGCCACCATATCCGTAATCCCGGCGAGCGCCAATTCTTTGGGCAACCGATCTTGGAACGTGCAGAAGGTGCACTCCGACCATCCCCGCGCCTCTGGCGAATAGGCCGGGATCAGCATGATGCCTAACTGCTCCAAGGCCCGATGCACCTGTGTCGGCCGGTACTCGTTCACTGACCTTGGTTGTCAACAGTGAACGCCATGAATTGCAGCCTCATGCCGCTGGCTGTTGACGAGCCCAAACGTGGCGGGTGAGCAATTCCCCAGCCGCGAATGGCGCCGGTGACGGATATAGAAGAACTCAATACTCCGAGATCTCTTGCCGGACTTTCTCTCATGTGGCTTACCACCCCGGATGAAAACCCGTCGTCCCGCAATTCCGCTCGGAGGCGTTCCGGTCCATACATCTTCCGGGTGCGCACATGCGCCGCCTGGATCGCCACTTCCAGCCGTGCGTTCTCCTGGGCGCGCGTCAAGGGCCGGCGGATCCGCCAGGCATGGTAGCCACTTCGGGACACCTCCAGGACCCGACAGAGCAGGGCCACGGGATACTAAGGGCGCAGCGTCGTCATGCATGCGTACCGGGCAGCTGCACCTTCGCAGCGTACGCGGTGGCTTGTTTTAAGATGTCGCGCTCTATCCGGGCCTCGGCGAGCTCACGCTTCAGCCGAGAGACCTTGGCTTCCAGCTCCGCCATGGGTCGTCGGCTTTCCCCCAGCGTCGCAAGTTGGCCACGCCGGACTCGAAACACCCAGTTCGCAAGTGTCTTAACCCGACATCGCCAGTCGTCTCGCCGCCTCGGGAATTGTTCACTCCCGGTCCCGAACCAGATGCACGGCTCGTTCCCGGAACTCCTTCGTATACTTCTGCCGCAGAACCTGCTCCATCTCACACCTCCAGACCTCAGATTGTAGGTTGATGGCGTCCAATTTTTTTGAGCTTGCCTCACTAGAGCCGGGCAAGCAGGCCTAGCTAGTGTTTCTTGTGGCCTACACTGTTTACAATCTATGACTCAGCCTGAATCAGCGCAAAATGAACTTTCATCAATTTCATCAAAGTCTTGGCGAATGATTTCAACTGGCATGATCATTGCTTAACAGCGCGTCATGTCGCTGAACCGCATCCGATGAAGTCAAACCATTCCTGCGGTCTCCGCGTTGCTAACCATGTTATCTAATATGCAGGAGGGGATTCCTATATGACTCGACTGAAACAATCCGTCGGTGCCTGGATGCTGGCCAGTGTGTTCCTGACAGCCGTTCCAGGCTATGCTGCGACCTACTATGTCGCCACCACTGGAAATGACAGCAATCCCGGAACAAGCTCTAGCCCTTGGCGGACCGTGCGCTATGCAGTGTCCAAAATGGTCGCAGGGGATACAACCTACGTAAAAGGAGGGACATATACTGAGTCGAATATTCGATTTAGCAGATCCGGTACCCAGTCAGCTCCTATCAAGCTCTTGAACGCCCCTGGCCAGTACCCGATCATTAAGTGCAGCTCCAATAGTAATAACAAAGCTAATTCAGTTCTTTTTCAGAACATCTCTAGTTATCGATACGCGATTGGGTGGATTAACCTGGAAGGATTTGAGATCAAGAATTGCCACGTCGGAATCAGGTTGTATAACCTTCATGATTCGGTGATTCGACGCAATTGGATTCACGATAGTCAGAGCCAAGGCTTTTTGGGGAATGGCACGAGGATTCTTCTTGATCGCAACAGGGTCAATCATAACGGACCCTTTTCGACAAACCCGAGCAGCACCCTTGCACACGGCATCTATTTGAACGGCACCGCCATTACGATCACGAATAATCTGATCTATGACAATCTTGCGCATGGAGTTCAGCTGAACGGCTCCGGCAGCTCTGTATATACCTCATCCCTACATGCAGGCCCAGAATTCGCGGCCTCGAAGAATTGGGTTATCGCCAACAACACCTTTGCCTATAGTAGAAATCGTTCCGGCATGGTCGTGTGGGGCTCAACCTGTAACAATGCACGGATCGAGAACAACATTTTCTATGAGAACGGTGTCAAACTCGCTGAATACGCTCCTCAAGGCGTTGAATTCACTTCAGTAACCTGTACGGGAATACAGATTAGAAACAATTTCGCATTCGCGAGTGGGTCTGGCGCCACGCTGTTTCTCGGCACTTCGGCGAAGGCAGGAACCCATTACACGCAGTCTGGCAATACTGTGAATACGGTCAATCCAAAATTCGTCAACGCTCCAGCCACATATCCGTCGGCGCCGAATTTTGCCCTAACTTCAGGAAGCGCAGCCATTAACAAGGGCTTGACCACCTCTGCGACTAAGAGCTCATACACGAACGTCTCTCGACCACAACAATCTGTGTATGATGCAGGGGCCTTTGAATTCGTCTCTAGTAGCACTAGTCTCGCTGCGCCAACATCACTCCAACTTGCTCACTGACGTCCTGGATCCCATGATTTCTATCGTATCCACCACCGCGCTGCTGACGCAGCGCGGTGCCCTCATCCTATAACCACACCCCTCCGTCGTCATCCATTCATGACTCTTCACATATTTGGCAATCTCGTACATCTATGGCGAAGGGGGACTCACCGCAAATCCAAAGGCTCGACGAGATCCCCTCTTGGACTCGACCTCCGGGGGTGGGTATAATTATCTCCAAGAAATCGGGAGCGATGTGCTTGTAGCAGTTCAATCAGGGGCAAGAATGAAGCTTTGTCGACAGCAAGTGAACCATTGGCCGAAATTGTCCTGGTTTGCAAAAGTCACTGACGATACCGCGAGGGTTCTTCATGGGTGTCGGGTCGAGTATTCCGACGAATGGATCTTTGAAGGAACGTGGGCAGGAGAATTTGGGAAGGGTGATTTTGATCGTGAGCCTCCTGTCATCATCGGAACCGGAATTCGGCTCAGGGGGAACACGGTGTCGTTTGTTTGCTCCACCGGTGCACTTGATCGCATGTTTTATGTGAACAGAAAGAAGGAACTCCTGGTATCCAATTCATTAGCTTGTTTGTTGTCAGTAGCCAATCTTCGTTTAGATTCCGCATTCCCCTACTCAAAAACGTTAAAGACTTACCTCAAGAATCATCGGAATCGACCAAAGACTTTGCCTACATTAGATGGGGATGAAATCCACTTTCTGACCTACGAAAAACTCGTCTACTCTCAAGAAAGGCTTGAAGAACAAGCCCCCGCTGCTGAAGATGCCTTCACTTCGTTTGAGGAGTACGAGGAGTTCTTGCGTTCAAGGATGCTCGCCATCCGAGAAAATTTGCAGGATGAGCGGCGTCGGTTCAAGGTGGCTCCGGTCACTACAGTTTCTAAAGGGTATGATTCAGGAGCCTCCGCTGCGATCGCCAAGCCCCTTGGTATTCGTTCCGCGCTTACAATCGAGCGCGTCGGGAAGTTGCGGCACGATGATTCTGGTGAAGAGATCGCTGAAAGGCTTGGTATCCCAGTAAAAAGTGTGATTGAACGTCGATCGGCTTATCGAGACTACGATTTAGTGTTGGCTGGATTGGGCCAATCCGCTGGCCTAAACCTGACACTATTTGACTATCCGGATGATTTAACTCTTCTGGTTGTGGGAACTCGCGGGGATGTTGTGTGGCAAAAAGCTTTAAGGAAGGAATTGGATGACTCTCATCATTTCCTGGATCGACATGACACAACTAGCTGCGATTTGGCCGAATGGCGATTACACAAAGGGGTGTTTCTTGCTAACCCCCCATCCATCGGGGCTTCCAGAGTCGATTGTTTGAAAGGAATTAATGATAGCGCTGCTATGGATCCGTGGCGGATTGGTGGTGATTACGATAGGCCTATCCCCCGTAGAATACTTGAACAACAAGGGGTGAGGAGAAATACATTTGGAATGAAAAAAACAGCATCAGTTTCCGCGTGGCAAAGATACCAATTTAACGATTCCGAGCTTCAAAATGATTTAGAGCATTTTTTTGAGCTTCATGGCAGGCACATGCCGGGACAAGTATTAGGTGGACTTGTTGATATTGTGCACGGCCTTCGGTTGAAGTTAGCCGAATTGTCTCATAAAAAGAGATTCATCAAGTTCGCGCAGTTCGTTCGCTTGCCGGATTACAGCGACTTGCTCTTCGTTTGGGCCAATGAGCGGTTGGCAAGAAGGAATTACTCTATTGTGCCTCAAGAATCTGCCGCGAAACTCTAAGCTTCCAAAGTATATTTAGCGTATTTCAACGCTCTGTACCGGGGCGGGTGATTGGGCGTCGCCATCAGCGCGGTATTCATAGGCGCCAATATCATAAGCACGTCCTTGAGGGCGAGACGTTCCGGCGAAGTCTGTACGACGAGTCCTTAAAAGAGCGTCGTCAAAAGCTGTACGAAGAGTCTTACCAGGAGTTTCATCAGAGGGAGGCAAGCCCTTGTCGATGGCCGGGCTTCGTGGCGTCAGGGAAAAATTTGGCGATGCGGGAAGTTCCGCTGGGGCGTTGACGAATGCCGGACTACTGATATTCACGATGTTTTCGGTAAACACCAGGTCCGACGGTTGCGTCCCGGTCGATGCGGCTGTCCCCCCTAAACCGCTAGCATAAAAGTGGTTATTGCGTACCTGTATTCCGGTTGCTGATCCGGCTCCCACATAATCAATCCCATTGGCCGATCCTCGCACATTGCGACTGTTTTCGTAAAAGATATTGTTCTCGATCCGTGCGTTGTTACAGGTTGAGCCCCATACGACGATGCCTGAACGATACTTATTGTAGGCGAGAGTATTGTTCGCAATGATCCAATTATGTGACACAGCAAATTCCGGGCCCGCATGTATTGATGAGTCATAGACCGAGCTGCCTGAGCCGTTCATCTGGATGCCATAGGACAGATTATCGTAAATCACATTGTTTGTGATCGTGATGGCAGTCCCGTTCATATAGATGCCGTGCTCTTTATTGCACGAGACGGTACCTGCGGCGCAGGCAGCGAAACTGCCGTTGTGGTTGATAATGTTTCGGTCAATCAGGATCCTTGTACCGTAACCGAGGATCCCCTGGTATTGGTTGTCGTAGATGGTATTCCCTCGAATAATCACGTCGTTCGCGCTATAAAGTCTGATACCCACCGCACTATTGGTGATCGTAAACCCCTCGATCACGATCCAACCCACAGCCTTATTGTAGCCTCCAGAGTTCCACAGTGAGATCCGATGGGTGCCATTGGTGCGATCAGTAAACCGGATGATGGGAGTTTCACCTGGGTAATTCAATAGGCGAATCGGGGCGCTGGACGTACCTGAGCGTTTGAAGCGCACTTCCGCCGACTCGATGTATGTCCCACCACGTACATAGGTCGTATCCCCTGCAGCCATAGTATTGACCGCATGAGCGACTGTTCGGAACGGTTTGTCTTCCGTCCCAGGATTGCTGTTGGTCCCCGTCTCGGCAACATAGTATGTTGCAGCGTGGGCCTCCACGGTTTGCAAGAGGATGCTGGCCAGCATGCATATACCGATTCCTCGGTTGAGGCGAATAATCATGAATAGCCTCCTCATAATATATAGCACACTGAATTTGTAGTGATATCTCGCGTTTCAACCGGCATGAGCTTCCGCATCACATATACGCAAGCAACATGTATGCCATATATGAGGTTCCGGGTCTGTCAAAAATTAAGGAGAAATTTCAAGAATTCATTCGAGCTCGTTCAAAACCGTTCATAGGCTGTAAATGGGTGTGCTGAAAGGGACTTTGGAATCGTGTTGTTCTGATTCCTATGCCAACGGGTACCACGGCTGATGCTAGCGCAGCAATGAAGGTCGCATCGGCGGCGATCGTCGTTCCTACTATGTAAGTACTTCTTCCTCGAGACGTAACGGGGGGAGGTCAGAACAAGGCGACCACTTACCACACTATCTCAATCCACGGAGCCTCCTCTGATTTTGTAAGTCGCTCCCACTGTAAATCAGAAAAACATGGGCCTTGGGTAGCCTCGCTGAACTTAATATCATTATGTTGCGCGTTCCACTCCATAATCCTGACGCGCTCCTGATCGTCAACAGCAAGATCCCATCCTATACATCGTGCATAGGGCACTCGCTTATGAAGACTCGTCACCAATTTACGGCAATCATCATACACGGGGATGAGTTTGCCCTCAAACTTCACCTTACTAGCGGGGTGGCTCTCGATCTCCAGCCAATCTGTAGTGAATCCGACGTGATTGAAGGCTCCGGTTTTGATGTCTATCGGTATCCGTATATGACTGCTAGATTGCACGTGAGTGTCAGTACCGTTCCCCAATCTCAGGTAACAAGCCCGGAGCGAAGTCGTTCCGGTATCCGTAATCACTGTGGTCATTCTCAGTGTTGCGACGGACGCCACAGCAAATTCACGAAAAAGCTCATGCTGATTAATAAGACTCTGAAATACTCCATTGCCTAGACCGCAGACTTTACTTAAGCCAAAGGACTCCCTATCAAAAAACCAAATGCCCTTCCCTCGCGAGGAGTTATCAAGCTTAAAGACGACTCTCTCTCGATCTGAAAAAAGCATACCTTTAACAGAATCAGGATGAATCACCCGATAGTCGGTATCAAAGAACACGCCATTCACATATGAAAGGATATCGGGAAAACTTTCGCTTGAAAAGACCGCAGGATGCAATGATTTCAGGCCTGAGATTTTTCCGTAAACACCTTTCAGTCGAGGGCGCACGACGGACCCATAGTAATTGTCTGGTATCCACCCTTCCATAAATTTCCCTGCAACAGCAGAGTACACATACAACCAGGCTGCGAAGTGACGATGTCCAAAAACATCTATCGCATAGTCATTACACTGCTTGACAAGCCAACGAGATAAGGGGCCTTTTGCACGCTCTATACGCTTCAGTATTCCCTTCGCATCCATCATGTGCTGACGATGATAGTGATAGCTAAGCAGTGACCTCAGAGTAGTTCTCAGAAGTGGCTCAGGTAATTTGGACAGCTTCTGCCAGTTCATAAGTGGCAACTCCTACCGAGAAGGTCAGGCCTAATAGCCGAGGGTCAAGTGCCGCCGCCAATCGCGTAGAACGTCTCGATGAATTCGAATCCGCTTGAGCGCCCCGAAGAAACGGGAACTCGTGTACAATCGGCATTCTCCGCAGCCAGCAGTTACCTGTGCGGCTCGTGCTGACCTCGCACGGCATCACGGCCAGCATCTACCGACATATTGACTCGTATCAGTAAACCGTGCAGACGGGGTGATGCAGAAATCCTGCTACTCGGCGTCAATCGGGCCACGCCCCGCTCAGGATAGCGCATTTTCACGCTGTATAATCTTCAAGACAGTCCCCATGGCGTGGCAACATATTTTAACGCCTCATTACTTGGCCACCAAAATGCTTTCTTCTTGTCAAGATGGATAAACAAAAGTCTACCAGTAGACTAGGATTGATCATCGTGCGACTCGCAAGACCCAGTCTTTGATGAGACTCCACCACTTCACGGTAGAAACTCCCTAACTCCAGGGCAGTCTGCTCCAAAGAAAGAGACCGCATCTTTATACGGCCTGCTATGCGCCCCTTGTTAGCCGCCACCAAGCTTAGCTTGATCCCCAAATCCTCTGGATCTGGCAGCGCGATATGACATCCCGCAATCCCATCGATTCTTTCACGCACATCCCCCACATCTACTGAAACAACCGGAAGATCACACGCAAGAGCTTCTTTGATGATATTTGGCGACCCCTCATGTAAAGAGGTCAGCAGCACCACATCGCTGGCATTCAACCAGATAGAAACGTCTTCATGGGGCACTCCCCGAAGTTGATGCAACTCTGCATTCAGTCCCGATCGGTTAGCTTTGTCGACTGCCGCTTGTGCCAAATAGAGACGTTTTCGAGGGTCGCCACCGGCATTCGTGGGGAATAAAACATGAAACCTGCTTGGATCCCATCCTAACTTGTGTCGACAGTCCGCCTGGGCGAGCGGTCTGAACCGCTCAAGATCAATGCCGTTGGGAATGATTCGAACCTTGGATCGACTAATGGTAGCAGGAAGTGCTTCTTCAAGATTCCGAGATTTGACCACAATACCAACGGCTCGCCTCGCAGCAATATGCGAAGCCAAAATCCCGTATTCACTGCTGACTCTTCTTAGTAATCCCGATAGATATTCCCCTAACAAGTCAGACCCACAGAATGAAACCACCGTCGGCCTATCCACAACGATTCGTGTCACGCGCTCTGCCAGAACCCCCCCATACATAGCATGAACCACATCGGGACAAAACTGCTCAATACGACGTCGAAGCTCTGCTCCCATGGTAAAATAGGAGCGCATGCCGCTCTCAAAGCGATCAACAAGCATCACGTCAACATCCAGACCGCTACGTTTTAGCCCAACGACTTGCTGTTCGACGAAGGTACCCAACGTCGGAGACCTTGTGGTCGGATAAATATTGGTCACCGCCAAAACGCGCATGGAATCCTTTCGGGAGACTAGTTGCCGAGCGCCTGAACAGATTTAGGTTTTTGGAGAACCAACAAGACGCCGCTTGTTAGGGCGTCTGTTTCGCTCATTTTTGAGAATTGCGATGCCAGAGCCGATGCCTCAAGTCCGTGCGGTGCTTGATCTCGCTGAGTTAGGAGTAGCTCAAAACCCGCTTTCTTGGCGAGAGTAAGATGTGTGCTGAGCGGCTCACGATTTAACAGAAATTCCCGCTTTCCCCGGACCAGTTTCCACTGCCGATCGGAGTAGGCCCGATGGCCGTTCCAAAACGGCGACCGACCATGAGCCCTCAAATCGATCACATGCGATGAGTAGCCGCCGGGCTTTAGCCAGGCAAACATAGCCCGATACGTCTCCTCAAGACTGTCAACGTGCTCAAGCACGGCTTGCGAGAAAATTAAGTCCAGAGAGGCTTCATCAATCTGCGGCAACGACATCCATGGAACTCTGTACCCGAGAAGAAAACCGCTGTCGAGCCCGCTTCCGAGCTGAGCGCGAATCTCTTCGGCTCTAGCGATGACATTCCTCCCATCAACGGCATGACGTGGAAACTCGCACGAATCGATCCGGGGTCGAACGGAAGGAAATTCCTCGTCGTTCGGGACCTGCACCTCCTTCATATACATGTCCAGCAGCTCATCAAGCATCTTGTTCAAATCAGCCTTCGCTGAATAGGGGACGATATCCAATCCCACGTATCGGCCCGCACCGGAAAGCAAGGCCGAAAGGCCGATACCAAGACTGTCTCCTGGACCCAACTCACCAATGTTCGCCCCACTGACATTGAAACCATACCGGTTGAGCGTGATTAAGTGACGAAACCAAACGGAATAGCAGTATCGAGCCGAGTCAGATCCTCCGGTCGACGCATGGCGTTGACGCCATGCATTCAAGATAGGCACCCAAGTCAACATCCCCAATAGGATGTGTCGGGCCTTCCACATTTGCATCACATTACCCCCCCATGTTCTTGCTTTATCTCCTCCGATCGACATGCAATAAGGTAACGAACTCTCTCGTTCGCACAGGCATTGCGTGCAAAATCTCCTGCCTCAAACATCCACTCGGAGCTCCCTGCCTTTTGTATAAACCTCCCCGCTATACCGTCTTTTCGCATCTGGTCCACCGAATGACTCGCCCCAAAGACCGCTTGTAGTTCATTGACAAGCAGCCGGCCATCCGTAGTTTCAAACACATCAACGTCCATACTTCGAAACTTTCCCTTTTCGGTAACCTCCAAAAGAAAGTTAAGATGCCGTTCTTCAGGAACGTCCCACTCAACTACTCCGGAGCCACTATGGAAACCACCGACGCAACCTTTTACGTGGCCGAAAAATGAGTCTCCAATCCTAACCAATCTCCATTCTTTAGCCACGGATACGTATTCTTGAAGAAGCACGGTCCCCCATTGCCGGTCTCGGCGATCAAAACCATTGGGCAGAATACCTTTTTCAAAAACCTTGCCTACAAATCGACGCAGCTTATCCCGATCATGAAATAACCTTACTCCGGAAGCCACCGCGCCGAAACTCGCTTTAAAAACTATGGGCAGGTCACACGAAGCAACAAATTGCCGACACTCATCCAGGTCATAAAATACCCAGGTTCGCGGATGGGGAATCGCATTGGTTGCCAGCCAATAGGCCAACCGGCGCTTATCCTCATAGAACCACATTTCACGCGTGGTGGGAAAGACCGTGATTCCCATTTCGCGATCGAGAATTTCGATTCGATCCTTGATCATCGAGTTCCAAATACTTAAATAGGGATCCCCCCAAACGAGTATGGCCTCGCAGGAAGATTCCCGTACTCGGTCAAGCCAGTCAGATTTCGTGATATCGATAACCCTAAACGGCACTCCCATCTCTAGACATGCGGCTACATAACTTCCGTGTGCCTGCATAGAATTCTTAATGATTCCAATACGGAAAGGGGTACCACTTGAATTATTGTCGCTCGAAAGAATTCCAGAATGAGAAGATAGTTCTTCGTTCCACCGCAATTTGAGCGGAGTGAGGCACACATATCGCTGTATCCAATATCTGATACTTTTGGGGATCCAATACCTCGCTAATGAGATCCACTGACTCCTCTTCACCGAGTAAGTACCCTCCCTCCCTCTTCCAACCCTTTAATATTATGTCCCAAAATCAGTCACGAAAAGTTGAACCCCAAACCATTCATACGCCAGATTTCGAGAGCGGCAACCCATACCCATACGATCTGACAACTGCCTCTCCAGCATCACTTTACAAAACAGGAATTATCTCCATAGGATCAAAAGCAATACATGTCATTGCTGTATAAGAGTGATTTTATCGTCGAAACAAATTCTTGACACTGATTTAATTGTTTCAATCCTCCCCCATTGCCATAGAATGACCATCAACAACTTCATCTTTCCAGCCTGCAACCCTATAGGCTGCCAGCGTCTCTGAGACAAGCCTCTCTAGGGTGAACTCTCGCTTCGCCTTCTCTCTGGCAGCCTCCCCCATACGCAAACAAAGTTCATCATCACTAAGTAGGCAAGATACCCGCTCTGCCAACATCCTCTCATCCTCCTGACGCACCACAAATCCGGTCTTGCCATCTTCCACGAGATAGGGGATCTCACCTGTTTCCATCGCGACGACAGGAAGGCCACAGGCCATCGCTTCCATCACAACGTTGGGACACCCTTCACTTTGTGAAGTATGAACCAAAAACTTAGCCCCACTCAAGAAGGCCGGTATGTCATGAATTGCCCCTCGAAACTCAACGATCTTAGAAACACCCAGGTCATCCGCAAGTTTATCGAGAGCGGGACGCAACGGACCATCACCAGCAAGCTGAAAACGTATATCCTCGCCCAAGACACTCTTCAAGTTTCGAGCCACTCTAAGTAGTCGATCCCAACGCTTGACCGGCATCAACGACCCGATTGCTGCCACATACCCTCTCTTCTCAGAAGCCTCACTCACACACGTGAACTGGTTGAGGTCGAGAGCGTTGCGGACGGTGACGACGTGCCTGGATGTGAAGAGACTCAAGGCACAATTTGCCGCATCAGCCGATGGGGTACTATTGACGATATGAAAAGCTGGCCACTTTGCGTTTAGCAGCCGTTTGACTCCGCCTCGTCTTCGCTTGCGTGGATTATACTCGCTGCGTCGAGAGCCTATCGCCAGCGCTTTGGTAGCCCATGCCGCATAGGCGACGGCAAAGTTTGTATAGAATCCGTAGGAATGAATAACTTCCGGTCTGAGCTGCCGCGTCAAGGCTCTTAACGCTATCAATTTAGCCGGGAAAGACCACTCAGGGGGAAATCCGTACAGTGGGATTGCCAGTGCTTCGATGTCCTTGTAGTACTTGTCATTGTGATTGAGGTTCCACACAACGACCCCGGGACAATATCTAGCCTGATTCAAATTGGTGAGAAGATAGTACAGTTGCCGCTCTAATCCGCCAAGCCTAAGTTGTCCTACCACGTACAGCAGGCGACACCTAACTGCCTCGTTCTTAGCCACGATACCATGTCCGTCGATCACAGCGGTCACCCGTTCCAAAAGTGCTTGAGCAGGTAAAACCTCTTTCGGAGCTGATCTTCAAAGAGGGTAAAGTCTCGTGGCTCGCAGGTCTGACAGGAGGTACGAATCTCCTTAAGTAAGGATAGGCTCCGTCTGCAGGATGACAATCTCATAAGGCTTCCGAATTCCTCTTAGGAGAGCGAGCCAGCACCTTCTAAATGCAAATGGATGGACAGCAAGAAAATTGTCCGTCGAAATATGGCCGACCTCGAAAAACGTCCGTCGGCGCGACCGCTACAAAACGCTTCCACGATTGACTCATAGCCTTCCGGTCTGAACAACTCGGGCAGTCGACTTGATGAACCAAGTAGAGTCTCTCTGACACAAGACCTAAACTCAGCATTTACCCATCGGTCCACCGGAACACCAAAACCACGTTTGGGTTTCTCGGCAATCGTTCGAGGAAGTTGTCGTGCGGCAACCTTCCGCAGGACCTGCTTGCACTCACGCCCTTTTACCTTGAGTCTATGCGGCAAGGTGAGACCAAACGAAAATAATTCTTCATCCAGCATGGGCACACGGACTTCTAGACTTTCCTTCATGCTGGCAAGGTCAACCTTGAATAGAAAGTCGTTCGCCAGCATCATGCGCACATTTGCTTCCGTCGCCAAGGCGGAGAGCCGCTCCACTCGATCGGCCTTGCGAGGTAGGCAGTGCTCCCATTGCTGTTCAAATAACCGTCGAATGGGTAACATCTTCTGATAGTCCAAACATAAACCGCGCAATTCCTCTTCTTGTACGGAGGTGAACAGACCTTGAACGACTTGCGCATCATCGCCCTGCGCAATTGCTCTAAAACGAACCGGGAGATAGGTCGGCAGAACGGTTAGTTTCGCCAGTCGATCAAGCGCCCAAGCACTTGCTTCCCACATAACAGCTGGAAAATGTTGCATGTGCGCAATTCGTGCCAGCCGCCAATAGATATCATACCCTCCAAATGCCTCATCCCCGCCATCGCCCGAAAGAGCCACGGTCACATGGGTACGCATCAATCGACACACCGCATTTACGCCAAACAGTGACGTATCGGCAAAAGGCTGCCCCGCATGGGTGAGCAAATCTACAACGTGTTCCCATGTTCCTTGTCCCTCATCCATATCAAGAGTCACATGACGGCTTCCGATGTGCTGAGCCACGGCTAATGCAGCCGCCGTCTCATCAAATTTTCGGTCAAAGAAACGAACATTATAGGTCTGCAGTGTTCCCTGAAGTGCTCGTTGAGCTGCCGCGCTGACGAGCGAAGAATCAATCCCGCCGCTCAGCAGAGAACCGAGATGAACCTCACTTTCTAACTGACGTTGCACCGCCGCAGTCAGCAAACCTTCCGCTTGATCAACAGCTTCCGACAAGGACAAGCTTTGGTTCGGTGCGATAACCCCCCTCCAATATCGGCGTGTTTTACAGAAAACCGCACCATCCCGCATCAAACTCGCTTCAAGAATTTCTCCGGCTTGCAATGCACAGATACCTTGATAGAAGGTCTCAGGAGCTGGAACATAAAACAGTGCTGCTGAGTCATAGATTGCCTGTTTGTTCGGTCTCGTATCGATATCCTTTACACACCGCAGGGCTCTGAGTTCACTTGCAAATGCCAGCCTCGTCTTCGTCAGGGCGTAAAAGAGCGGTTTGATTCCGAAACGATCACGAGCAAGAAGAAGTGTTTGAGCACGAGCATCGTAAATCGCGATCGCAAACATCCCCCGCAACCGCTCTACAAAACCTGGGCCTAGCTCTTCATAGAGATGAGGTATGACCTCAGAATCTGAATGGCCACGAAAATAATGTCCTTTTCGTTCCAGATCACTCCTCAACTCCCGATGGTTATAAATCTCTCCATTAAAAGCAGTCCAGATTGTTCCGGCTTCATTTGCCATTGGTTGAGCACCAGATTCCGACAGATCGATGATGGACAGTCTCGTATGGATAAGAGTAGCAGAAGGGAAAGACCTGACTCCGTACCCGTCCGGCCCTCGGTGATGCAGCGCCTGCCGCATGCGATCGGCAACTGTGTCGCCGTCATCTTGAGACCCAATCCACCCGCCAATTCCACACATTCTACATGTCCTTCCATTCCTCGGTTCGATAGACCGTAAATGTCTCAGAAACCAAGTGTTCAAGGCTAAATTCTTGTTCAGCGTTGAGTCGGCCGGCTTCTCCCATCCGGCGGGACACTTCACGGTCTGCCAGGAGGATGGCCATGCGATTGACCAGTGCAGTCTCATCCTGTCTTGATACAATGGACAATGTCTTCCCGTCATCGATCAAAAAGGGGACGTCACCTACGTCAGTGCCAACGACAGCACAACCACAGGGCATTGCCTCCAGAGCAGCATTCGGCAGGCCCTCCACCTCGGACGTATGCACGAGAAAGCCAGGGCCGGCAAGTAAGCTCGGAATATCATCTCGATGGCCCAAGAACCGAATCACGTGTTCCACATGCATCCCTCTTGCCATGGCCTCTAGTTCTTCTCTCAATGGGCCTGAGCCTGCATGAAGCACCTCGAACTTTAACCTTTCTCTTTGAGACAAGCGACGACTCGAAGAAGACGATTCCAACGTGTTACCGGCAGTAAGCTTCCCACAGCCAAGATATACCCTTGTTCGGGCAGGCGCTGAGGCGAGAACTTACCCAGCTCAACGCCGTTTTTGACGACGTAGCTGCAAGGAGAACAGAAAAATGTAGCGACGTGCTGGGTATTCTGCGCCGCTGTTGAGCGATTGAAAATGTGAGCGTGAGATCATCGGGCAGACAGCTTCCTAAGCAACGTCTTATGTCGACGTTCTGAAATGAAGCTGCGTTGCACCGCCTCAATCGGTATAGCGGCCGTATCTCGCGCCACCCACCGGGCAATGATATTGGTATAGAGCGAATACGAATGAATCACCTCTGGTCGCAGATCAGACACCAAACTGCTTAGAGCTTGTAATCTGGCTAATCGTCTTGGCTCAGTTCCTAGGGCACTCACGAACACATCAAGCACACGAATTTCCGGAACGAAACGATCGTTGGGAGAAGTCCCCCCTACGTCGACAACCGGTTGATACTGCCTTCGGTCCATGGCTTGTATCAGGCAGAACGGTTGATGCCCTAAATCCCCCTAGACCTAATTGTCCGGCAAGATAGAGAAGGCGGCAGTTCATTTCTTGGAATGAAGCAATTCTCTCAGAACTTCTATACGGTTGTTTCATTCTAGCACTGTTCTCTTTCGCGAATAGTTCCGGCCTGATCAAGTCAACCGTCCGAACTACTTACAATCAAAGTCTCAGCTAATGTTAGTATCGACACCCGGTCGGTGTGTGTTCACCTCACCTGTCGACACGATACCCGTCGGCCAGATCCCTTGCCTAGCACCAACCAACATGCCCACGGCAAAGGCATACACTTTGTCATACACAACGTGCGTCACGAACAAATATAGAGCGCCCGAGACGAGAATACTCAGCAGCGCAAGAGAAAGCTCATCACGCCCACATCGCAATGGGATGGAACGATAGACGCACCATATGATCCACAGAAACATCAAGAGACCGAGAACACCCCACATAATTGTGACCTGTAGAAATGCGTTGTGTGCACCGAGCACAGCGCCCCTTCTGACAAACCCCTTGTCAAATCCCCACTTTCGAAAGTAATTTCCCGAACCAACACCGGACACAAAATATTCCGACAGGTGGTTGATTGCCGTGGTATATATAAATGCACGTGCCTCGGTCTTTCCGTACTCATCCTTCTCGGTCGTAAACTTCATCCGGGTCCAGACAACGTCAGGAACCAACGGATAGATGCTCAAACCTAAGATGGAAATAAGAATCAATGCTTTCCCATATCTTCTGACTCCGTAAGCATAGAGAATTGCTAGAAAGGCCACGAGGCCGATCACAAAAGCACCCCTCGACATCGTTAGTAACGCGGCGACGAGGCAGAAGATGCTCATTCCCAACAATGGGATACGGAAAAGATTGAACCGGTCCGATAGAAACAGGGCAAATGCGACAATTGCTCCCTGAATGCATACATAGGCTACCCTATTTAAATTGTTCTGGAAGCCCGCATCCACTCCACCCCGAATCGTGGTAGCCTCATTGAAACTACTTCCTGCCCCCATGTCGTTCAGCGTTCCGTACGAGTTAAAAAAGAGGAAAACGGATACCCACAAGGCTGCCGCAATATGTCCATGTAGGCCGGCAGTTAATCCTGGCCGATCTCTACTTAGTACCGCCACACACATTGCACCTACGATCATTTGTGCAAATCGTATAATCGTCTCATAGCTGGATAGCGGACTCGAAAATTCCAGAAGGGTGCTAACCCCAATGAAGGCATACGCTGCGATGAAAATAGGATGGTACCATATCACACCTAAGGTGCGAGGACGATTCAGAATGACATATATGGCGAGCACGGCAAAGATGAGAAAGCTGACGCTCATCCCGGCCACTGTGGGAATATGATTTTCCAGCGGTAAAATGGTAACGGCGGCCAGCAGCAAAAATCGCTCGACCAGGGTGGTGCCGGCTTGAGGCAAGATGGGACGCAGTGGGATAGGTGCCGCGCTGGCTGAAGGCCTCTGCTCAGATCTAATGGGCTTATCAATCATAGAGGCTATTTAGATTCTTCTTTGCTTATGTATTGAATGACCACTATCAGTGTATCAGTAGTGTCCGGTAAAACTAGAAAAGGCCATTTATCTGACCGTAATCTGTTGATACATATAGGCATGGAATTCACCACACTTTCAAATCAGCGACATCTTGGTATCGATGAAACGCCACGTTGCTATTGGTATTTCGTACTAGAGTCCGTTTTCTATCGGATACTACTGTCAGTGTATGACTTGTCTATCGTGGCTCACTCCCAGCTCCGTCTCTCAGATAGTGATGACCCGTGGTAAACGTCAAGCACCCCCGTAGGATGACATCGAGATTCTTGGAGAGGGTCGTCCAGGAACAGCTCTCGATATTCTTAGGCTGGGAAGCCCGCCCACAAACCACATCCTGGAGAAACGATACCATACCCTGAGTGTCGGAGCCCGTAAAACTTTTCACTAATCCGGTGGGAGTCAGCAGAGCTGTTGCGTCGCTTCCGAGAGGGGCAATGAGAAGAACCGGCGTTCCGAGTCCGATGGCTTCAAATATTTTCCCCGGTATGGTCCCTTTATCAATTAGTTGGCTTTGCTCATAAATTGAACTGATGCCCAGAGCAAGGTTTGCACCCTTGACTGCCGCTAAAGCCTCGCGTCTTGGTACTCTTCCATGCAGCACTATCCGATCAGTCAGACCATAATGAGCTGCCTGTTGACGAACGTAGTCTTCCTGGACCCCATAGTAATGAAAGTACCATTCATTGTCCCTTTCATTCTGAGATTTTTTCAAAAGTTTGAGCGCAGCTAGGAAAGGTGCAAGTGCGATCTTCGGTGGATAGAAGCTTCCTGTAAACACAAAGGCACAATGCCCAAAGTCGTATGCTCTAACAGCTGCCACCTCGTCAGGATCGTAGCCGTTTGTCACCACATGAACCTTTTCCCCGACCCCGTAACGTTGATGCAAGTCCTCAGCCCACGAAGGCGACACAATGGTAACCGCTGCACAATCTTTAAGAAGACCGGCCTCTTCCCGGACGTTTTTGGGTCGCGGTGGACGATCAACGAAACGGCTCTGAGTCCAGGGGTCACGATAGTCTAGGACATAAGGCCGCCTCAGTCGGTCCGATAGGCTTTTTGCCAGCCGAAACGACACGAACGGCGAACCGGAGGCAAGAATTATGTCCACGTCCTCCGGACTCAGATTTGAACAAGCTCTCTCCGCCTCCTTGACCCAACCTATATGCATATCAATACCTAGGTGTCGTGCAATCGTTCGGCAGATTCCTCCTGCAACCCTTCCCACGTTCTGATCCCAGCATTTCAGATGATTAGGCACCAGAAACCGCCATTGATGACCAGTCAAAATCCGCTTGAGACCACCACGGTCTAAGTCGGTCAAGAGCTTCCCGATGTCATCGACATTTCGCCATAGAGAAGGATCGGGTGTTACTACCGTCACATCCCACCCTAATCTACCCAAATAGCTTTCTATTTTCCCAACACGAACAGCACCAATCGCCTGCACCGGCGGAAAGTAGCATGCCAGGAAAAGCAGTTTGGGCCTGTACGACATCTGCCCCGTCCTTTCCTCTAGATGCATTCGCTCAAACAACTGCTCAGCGGCCGTTACGAGATAATTCCTTGTGCTATACCGAAGCTTGAAACGCTGACGCCATCTCACATCGTCGGCGCAAATCCAAAATGGACATCGAGGGGGATCTAAAGTAAATGCGTACTGATGGGTTTGGAAAGCTTTGGTGGCAGGGAGTCATGTTTCTCGCACAATTCCCATGTATAACTCCTCCAATTTCTTATTCAAGGAGTTTGTATCAAACTTTTGTCCAACCTGTCTCCTTCCCGCCTGACCCATCTCCTTACAAACTTCCGGATCGCGTATCAGATAGATAAGCGCATCTGCGAGAGACGCCGCATCCCTTTCCGGCACCAACAACCCTGACACACCATCGCTCACCAGCTCAGGTATCCCACTGTGAACCGTACTGATCACCGGTAAGCCCGAAGCCATTGCCTCTTTTATAACATTTGGAATTCCTTCCTGATCACCACTTTCAGAAGTCAAACTCGGCGCGATCAACACATGTGACTTCTCGAGAAACATTTTAACTTCTTCGTGGGTTTTCGATCCCACCAATCTGACCTGTCGCTCAATACCTCTGTCTTGTATCAGTTGTTGCAAACTCTGACGAAGGATTCCATCACCGACGACCGTGTATTCAATCTTCTCCCCTGTGGATAGAAGGCGTGACACAGCGTCAATCGCAATAGCCACTCCTTTCTTTTCAATTAATCTCGCAATGGTCAGCACCTTTATGGGCTCACCTGGAACCCGCTGCCTTTGACGATATTCAAATTTCGAACAGTCAATGCCGGAATAATGAACCACAATCTTTTTCTTCTCACATCCCTCGTGGATTAACCGCTCCTTAAGAAACTCACATACCGGTAAAAATAAATCTCCTTCCCGAAATAAGCCATGATAAGCGCCCGGATGCTTTTTGAGAAAGACGGTCACATCATAACCCCGAATGGATGTGACAATCCTGCAATCACTTGAGAGAATTTGCTTTAAGGGGACCGCAAACAGTCCTAACGTACCGAACTGAGCATGGATGACGTCAAACTGACCTCTTTCTAATAGCGAAATACTCATAAAAAGAAGAGTAAGAGACAAGGACTGCTTCCCGTATCTATAGACATTTAACGACCTGGATACAACGCCATAGTTTTTTGGGGAATACTTAATGATAAGGGAAATAGCCTTTAAGACCCTCCGTACTTTGTTCTCAGGAATCCCATAGTAGTGGGTTTTCGTTAACAAATTCGATTTCCCATACTGGTCATGAATTTTTATATTCTTAACTGATCCGTTTGCAAAAATATGGACATCATGTCCCAAGTCTAATAACCCCACAATCTGATTCAATACAAATGTCTCGGCTACAGATGGGAATTGGTCAACTAGAAATGCAATTTTCATAATGATACTTGGCACCTCTCCATAGAAAACCGCGCTTGAAAATGATGGTTTTACAGATCAGAGATCTATCACCCCACACGATTATAATTTTCTTTTCAAGAATTTCGTGATGCGGGAAATATTTCTCATGCATACGAATTGTACCGGAGAACAACTGCGGTTAAAAATTCGATAAACCGTGAGATAGGCATGCATCCGCTTTAGGGGAGACCGTATTCCCGCAACCCGATTGTAATTTCTATTGCAAAAGTATGACACTCCCCTTTCTCTTATTACGGTCGCATGCTCCGGCACTACATCACACATCACATCCAACAGATAAAGACTGTCTTCACACCACTCAGAGTAGTGAGCATCATCTCCAATATTACTGCTATGTCTTCGAAAACTGGCTTTTACGTCGAAAATGTCGACTCTGCCGTATTTCGCAGCAAGTTGAACGTATGCCACGACGTCATCGTATTTATTCGCCTTGGAACGTATCCCCCCAAGCTGTTTCAATCTCTCGGTGTTGAATACGGTACTGCACAGATACAAAGGCAGTTTGCGATTAAACCATCCTAAGATGAAATCTACTGTTGTGCATCCGCCAACCGTGTTATGAGAAGAGGACAAGACATTCCCGTTAGAATCAATTTCACGCACTCCGGTGAGAATGACTCCGGGGTCATTATGTTTCACTGCATCCATACAGGTGGCAACAAAGTCATCGTCAATCAAGTCATCATCCAAGAGCAGGACGAAGTACTTCCCGCGAGCTTGCTCCAGGCAAAAATTCCGGTTGTTCACTGGACCGATATTTTCTTTTTGTCTGTAGTATCTTATTCGAGGGTCCCCAAATTCCTTCACAATCGATTCAGTATTGTCCGGGGAACAATTGTCGGAAACAATAATCTCAATGTCCTGGAATGTCTGACGCACGGCGCATCCCAGCGCATATTTCAGATAACTGTTTGCTCTGTTATAGGTCGGGATGCCTATAGAGACTACGGGAGGTACAGAATGTAGCATTTTGATCTTTTCGATGAAGAACTATCTCTTACCCTGCGGTTCCCTTACCACTCAATTATCGCTAACCCAGTAGTCCACCGTAACTAGGATCTATCTCGAAATCGATTTTTGATGGGACTTGGGTTCCACATCATACGCGTCTTCGTGGGAAAGTCCTTAAATTCAAAATAAATACGTAGACCTGCTCCTGTGTTTAGGTGGATCAATTTGATTCAGGGCACCACTTTTCAATTTTGAGATGGGTCCTAGTCATGAACTCAGGGCCATGGCTGGTTGGGTGTTTTTGTCAACCCATCAGAGACTCCGCGAGGCCAGCGAGGAATGGTCTATGCCGTTCCGCCCCCACTGGAGTCAGACCTGATGCTGAATGCGCCCGCTGGTCATTCCCACCTGGGATTTTACGGAGTATCGCTTTGCCCATAAGGCCAGACTTAGTAGCGGCCAAAGTCCTCGTGCGTAGTTACACCGCCCATTAACATGGCTTTCAAACACTTTGAGCAAGGCCCTTCTGTTGATCTCAAGCCCCAGGATATCCGTCCGCTTTAAGACATGTTCCTCAAACATCTCTTTCAAAGATGTCCTGAGCCATGCCGCCATCGGCACTTCGAACCCTCGCTTCCCCAATGTCTTATATTTCACCATCCTCGCCAATGTATACCGTAACGGTAGTTTTCCCAGCTTCTGCCCCACATGCAGGCAATCATGCCAGTCGATCTTTGATGCCACGTCAATGACTTGCCTGTCGAGCAAAGGAACACGGACCTCTAGGGAATTGTACATGCTGGCTCGGTCAACCTTCATCAGCACCATAGTCAGATGATAGACAAGCTCATGCCACCGTGATACCTGAGCAATTTGATCGGGATCCCGTCCGTCATACGCATACACATTGCACCCTGACGGCCAGGCAGGTAACGAGGGAAATAGGTTTTTCAGGAGCGCTTCGGGGAACCGGGTATGCATTACACGATGGCCGTTGCCTATTGAATCCATCAGCAAGCACCTGTCGTTGACCCTTGAGAGCACTCGTTTCATACCCCATTGCAATCTTCTCGACCAAAGTGGACTCTTGAGATCCTGGGTCAGTTGAATAAGTCTTCCAAATCGACTGGGGTAGCCCCAGAACAATTCGTCCCCGCCATCACCTGACAACATCACCTTATGCTCACGTCTGGCCAATCTTGAAACCATCAAGGTCGGAAAAACCGAATAGTCACCAAACGGTTCCCCACAGGCATCGATGACATCTGCAGTCAAATCGAGCACCTGATCACGAGAGATATAACCGACCGTATGCTCTACGCCAATTTCTCTCGCATATGCCCGTGCATCCGCAGTTTCGTCAGTATGCTTTTCACCGGTTCCTATCGTAAAAGTCTCTATGACCTTCGAACTGGCCGACCTCATCTTCGCCACTACCAAGGGCGAGTCGATGCCACCGGACAAGAATGCCCCCACCGGAACATCGCTGATCAAATGCCGTTTGACAGCTGCTGTGATGGCCTCGTCCACTGCCTCTAGGGCTTCTTCCCCTCTCAGCGACGGTTCGGCATACTGCGGGAACGTATAAAAATGACCCCGCCTGCAATGTCCCTCCGCAGCAATTTCCATCCACATGCCCGGTTCCAGCATATGGGTGTTCTCTTTTACAGCCCAAGGAGCGGGAATATAACCCAACCTCAGATAGAGTCCTAAGGCCTCCTCGGAAACCTTAAAATCAGCACTCCAAGGATGCGCCAGTAACTGATCATACTGGGAACCGAAGACTATGCCGTCATCGCACAACAAGTAGTAGAGCGGCTTCATTCCCGCATGGTCGCGCGCCAGAAGCAGCTTCTTCTCAACACTGTCATACAAACCCAACGCAAACATCCCATTGAATCTGGCTAACGCCTCAGCACCCCACTCTATTAAGGCATAGAGTACGACTTCGCTATCACTATTTGAACGGAATGCGACGCCACGCGCTTCCAATTGCTTCCTCAGATCTAAGAAATTATAGACCTCGCCGTTAAACACCAATGTATATCGTCCGTTCCCAACCGTCATGGGCTGATGGCCTCGAGGACTCAAATCAATGATCGCTAATCTGCGAAATACCAAAGTACAGTATCCATCATCAGACCAAAATCCCTTATCATCTGGACCACGGCGGGACATCAGAAAAGCGACTTTGTCCCAGTCTGCGCTTGATACCTGCTTCGACCTAAATCTTAGCTCTCCGGCTATACCACACATATTCCCATTTCGCTTTTTCAAGTTGTTGGAGGAAGCCCTCAAACGGAGAAGCTGGACTGATTTACCGAAAGAAATCTGTTTTATGTTTCAGCAAACTCAGGCTGCCCTATCAATTCATTCTTTTCACACGAGACCGCCGAACTCCTGAAACATACTGATTTCTCAACCTATGGGCTTTCAGGGGAACGCAAGCTGGCAGATGGACTAAAATCCAGGCTGACTGATTCTCTTGGATAGGACCGTCACACCTCAAGATCCATTTCCTTCTATTATTGAACTTTTGCATATCGCCGCGGTTCACCATATGGCCCGCTGCGTTCATTCAAAATATTAATGTCGGTTGTCTTGATCCAGTACGTCATCTGGGGGCGTCCTTGACTCATCAACTCAGGAATAGTGACGAAGGCATAGCGATCACCAAGTTCTTTCAGAATGATGTCCAGTGCGTCTAACATCGGCCCCCTGTCAGCATACCGACTTTCTCTATACTCAAAGAGCGAATCATGGAAGAGGATGATGCTGCCGTTTGCAATTCGATTCATGATACGGTTTTTCATCCAATCCGCATCATGATCGAGCCAGTCCACAGCAGTTACACTATACATGATGACCTGGTATCCAAGCCACGAAGCCTCAAGACGAGACCACAGGCTTTGATCTCCATAGGGTGGGCGAAATAGTTTTACTCCGTACGGGGCAATAGCCTTTTCGCACGCCCGGATCTGACTTCGACGTTCGCGCCCTGTGATCATTGGGAAAGATGGATGATCCCAAGAGTGATTGCCGATCGCATGTCCGGCAACAGCAACCTCCCTCACAATATCAGGATGCCGCTCGGCCGCCTTCCCGACCATGAAAAATGTCGCCTTCGTACGGTGTTTTTTCAAAATATCGAGGAGACGAGGCGTGAAGACTGGATCCGGTCCATCGTCGAAGGTGAGGGCCACCACCGGGTTCGAAGTGGAAACACTCGTAATTGTTCCAACGGCTGCAAGAGGTACAAGCCTCAGCGTCCTATATATCCTTCCAATCAAAGAGCGCATACCTATTCTGACCGAGATCGATTACCCGAGGACTCCTGCCCTCGCTCTCCAATGTCTTCTTTCACTTCAAACACTCCAGACAAACGAGACAATGAAAGCGACAGATATGCTTAGCAACTTACAAGCATCCAACACTCTTTTTACGCCCGAAAAGTTCCATATTTAATACTACCCTTCAGCCATCCGAGCTCTTCTCCAAATGCCCAAGCCCAACGAACAAAGTCACTCTTGCCTTGAATCTTCGGAACACCTTTAATAAAGGCTAGAACAAGCCCCATCAACGAGACAAGCCCCTCTCTCAAGGTACGTTTCGTCATACCCAAATGCATATATTTCTTATACAGAAGAACACGGTATTCTCCCCACCCGAACGCCTGACGATAATTTCCCATCAAGGTATCTCTCAAGCGCACATGCACCACCGCTTCTGGAATAAAGCGTAGTTTTGCCCCCGTTAACTGAATTTTCCAACAGTACTCTGTATCTTGATGACGTACGAATGACTCATCAAACCCACCAACTTTGTCATGCAGGTAGCGTTTGACAGCGATGGTCCCACCCCCGGCGTGCGAAAGGGAAGGCGGCGCTCCTTTTGTCTGCAGTCCTGATGTTTGGGAGTGCTTTCGCATCTTCGCAATCCACAGCGGACTGAGCTTATACACATCGATACTGCACGCAACAAAATCATATTTGATCACAGCCTCTCCCATCGTGGCTACCCAACCGGGAGCAACCTCGTCATCTGCATCACAGAAAGCGAGCGATTCACCTCGCGCGACTTTTGCTGCCACATTTCTGGCATATCCCCTCCCACGCCGTTCAGATGCGTCCACAACGCGAAGATGAGGTAGACGACCCTCATATTTTTTGACGATGTCCATTGAACCATCCGTCGATCCATTGTCCGAAACAATAACCTCCCACGGCTCAGACCAACGCTGATTGGCTAGTGCATCTAGTTGAGTCGCAATGGTTTCAGCAACGTTAAAACATGGAATGATGACGCTCAGCTTCATCCGATTACCTTCCATTGCAATACCGGCGAGACAACTCCCAATCGACCTGGGTTCAACGGATAGCCGACCTCCGACACATCAAACGACAAAACACTTTCCTGCTTTTCAATCATCTTTACGTGTTCAACAAAAGAACCCAGGGAAATATGGTAGCGACCCGGCTTGAGAAAGGACGGAAGAACTTCGCAAATGGATCGATACTGCCCAGGCTCCCTGACACGCCCTTTCCATTCAGGCATGTCCGTATCCATCGCCTCGAACACAAGATTTCCCTGAGCATCATGCACTTTATACGAAATAGACAGATCTCGTATCGGAACCAGAACGGCATAGGCGATCTCGACGAAAAACGCGCTGTCAAAGCGCACAACGGATAGAGGCTGTTCGTCGACCGACAACAACCGTGCCGAGCTGAATCGAACCTCCGCATGATTTGGCTTGGATGAATCGGCGAACCAGCTCGACTTAACATCAGCACCGACCGATGAAGACAAATAGGCGCTTACCACCTCGGCAGAAGGTCCAACGCATTTCAGTCTCCCTTGCTCGAGGTGTACGGTCCTTGCACAGAGCTGTGCGATGGCTCCCATATTGTGACTGACAAGCAAGACCGTCCGGCCCTCCTTGGTGACGGATCCCATCTTGCCAAGGCACTTCTTTTGAAATCCCGCATCCCCTACCGCCAAGACCTCATCGACCAACAGGATTTCCGGATCAAGATGTGCCGCAACGGCAAAGGCCAATCGGAGATACATTCCACTGGAGTAATGCTTGACTGGAGTATCAATAAACCGCTCAACCTCTGAAAAGGCGACGATTTCATCAAATTTTCTATCGATCTCGTCACGCTTCATCCCGAGGATCGCTCCGTTAAGATAAGTATTTTCCCTCCCGGTTAACTCGGGATGAAACCCTGTCCCCACTTCCAAGAGTGAGCCGACACGTCCATAGATGTCGGCAAAACCTGTGGTAGGCTCCGTTATCCGCGAAAGGATCTTTAGGAATGTGCTTTTACCAGACCCGTTAGCCCCGATAACACCAATGGCTTCACCGCGTCGCAGCTCAACAGAAATGTCTTTCAAGGCCCAAATCATTTCATCCCGTTCAGCAACATCCAGGCCTTCTCCACGCAACAACCTCCCTGCCCTTTGAAATGGGACAGTAACCGTTGAAGCCAGCGTATCCCGCAGCGTTTTATATCGTTCTTTTTTTCCGATACGATATTGTTTGCTGATTCCTTGGACTCGTATTGCGATATCACCCATGATTCCTCGTGGAGTACTAAGAGCTACGAGCGGAGTCTTCCATCAAACGACATCCGCAAAAGTCTTTTCTAATCGACGGAAGTAGAATGCCCCTCCCACCAGGAGTGCCAGAGCAGCCAGGGAGGAAACTATCAAAATCGGTCCTGGGGCAGTCTCCGTCCCGAGTAAGGCCCAACGGAATCCCTCGACCACTCCGACCATTGGATTAAGGCTATAGAGGGTCCGCCAAGGTTCGGACAACAGACTGCTCGGATAGGCGATAGGGGTTGCAAAAAGCCAGAGCTGCGTCAGAAAAGGGATCATGTACCGTACGTCGCGAAATTGGACATTTAAGGCAGAAAGCCAAAGAGAGACACCGAGCGAAGTTATGAATGTGATCAAAAGCAATAAAGGAAGCCAAATCACATTGATCGTTGGAACAATACCATAATAAAGCATCATGCCGAGCAGCACGATAAAGGCAATCACGAAATCGATGACCCCCGAAGTCACGGAGGCAATTGGGATCGCCAGCCTTGGGAAATAGACCTTTTTGATCAGATTCGCACTTCCGACTAAGCTGTTGGATGCCAGCGTCAACCCATGCGAAAAGAATGTCCAGGGAACCAAGGCAGCATAACTGAAAAGCGGATAAGGGATTCCATCGGAAGGCATCTTGGCTAATCGTCCAAAGAAAAGACTAAAGACAATCATTGTGAAAACTGGCTGGATAATGGCCCATGACACGCCCAGTGCGGTCTGCTTGTAGCGCACCTTCACATCGCGCCAGATCAAGAAGTAGAGCAGTTCACGATAGGCCCACAACTCTTTTAGCTGAAGCGCTACCCACCCCCGAGATCGCTCGATCCGAATTACCTGAACATTCTGTTCCATAGATCCCCTAGATACAACGAGACATCGTGTCCAGCCAGAGATATTTAGATAGGCAGCCTAGCTGTACGCCTGAGATATCAATCATTAGCACCCATCCATAGCTCTCCGCTTTAGGCAAACATCACAAACGGCTGGCCTTTTTCTGGGATGGCATGCGCAGCCCGTTGCGAAACGGCTCGCACTTCGTTAAAAAATGTCCCTCTCTAAGCTCAACCTGTGCGTCGTCAAAATTTTTACTCGCCTTCCAACGACTCAATACGATTTTGCAAGTGGACGCAGACTAATATTCGTTATCTCTGCTGTTGACGGCATCACTAAAGCGTTAATGACAACCTCCGCAACATCTTCAGGCTGCAGAAGAAGCTCCGGCTTGTACTCCCTCCCCTCCATCCCGAAAATAGCCTCCATGCGCGGGGTGGCCGTCCGCCCTGGATAGACACTCAGTACGCGAATCCCTTCCGCATTGACTTCATCCCGAAGACTATCCGCTATGGCTTTCAGGGCATGCTGTGTGGCAGCATACTGACCAACCTGCGCACGCGCTTGAAGCCCCTGACTCGAATTCACAAAAACAATCTGCCCCTTCCTTCTTTTGAGCATAGGCAAGAGCGATTGGGTCAACAGATATGGCATGCGCACATTGGCTCGATACAATCTATCAAGTTCCTCGACTGAAGCGGTTTGAAGATCTCCACTTGAAAAGGCTCCCGCACAATGGATCAACACATCGAGACCATCCACTTGACTACTAAGACTCTCCCTTATACCCGTGATCGCCCCATCTATTGCCAGATCGGCAGCATGAAGCACGACACCTGGCGACGAGCTACGTGCACATTCCGCCACCTCGTGCAGAGCTGTACTATTTCTAGCAATCAACACTAATGAGACGCGCTTCGCAGCAAGACCAAGGGCGATCGCTCGCCCAATCCCTTGACTCGCCCCCGTCACAACGGCAAGATGATTTTCGAGAGAACGCATTAGGATTTATCTTCGCTTTGAAATGGGCAATTCTCCATTCAGCCCATGTTCCAGGCCAAGTAGAACCGTCACCGCTTATGAAGAGTACCCTCGACCTCTCGGGGAAGTGTAGACTGAACTAGTACAACATCCTCAGACCATGTTCGACCAGTCACGAAATATTTCCTCAAGGAAGGGGAGCGGAACTCACGTATTGACCAGCGTCATGGACAATGTCCTCTCACCCAGCGATGGCTGCTTGAGCCATATCCATCCGTGCCTTCCCCCAACTCATCTTAGTCGAATCCGAACGAGTCCCCTAATGATTCCAAGAATACCGTCAGCATTACTCCCACTTGATGCCGCGATACCTGATACTCAAGCGCTGTTCGCTCGACGTCAAAGTGTGTGTAGGTGTAAAAGATCTCCCCCATGATATTCCTCGTCAACTTATACTCAAGCCGCGACCCTCCAATGATACTCTGAAATTGAGAATCTGTATTGGGGAAAAATTCACTAAGTATATACCCTCCAGTCCCGCTGATGCTGAGTCGTTCATAAACTCTATGCCTGACGCGCACCTGCGCACGATGGGCAATCCGCGCTCCCCCCTGTAAAAAGAAAGACGGTAAGGCTTCCCGTGCAAGGGTAAGAGTGAGAACAGTATCCCGCTCCGGTTTAGTGCGAACCAAAAGAGAGCCGGACGGGAAAGTCCGCCCGACTGGTTCGACGAACGTGACGCCTCCCCGGACAGTAAACTGCCACTCTGGGAACACTTTCGTATAGTCACCTTCGAGCGTGATGATATTGGTGCTAAAGGTCCTGCCGCCTTCGGCCCGCTCTTGAGTAAAGAACGTCTGGCGATATAGAGCGGCGACGCTGTCGTTTCGCGTCAGGTTATATCGAGGCCCTCCGAACCATGTGTGGGTCATCGTATTGAAGAAGGTGGCGTTGGCTACTTCCCCGCCTTCGGTTCTACGGGTTTGCCTCCGAAGGCCGAATATGTACCCACCTTCCAACGCAAGGTCTCGGGACAGAGGGTAGCTCCCATTGACAGCCGTGGTGTTCAGAAGCCTGCTCCGCCGAAATGTTACGAGACCTCCCTCGAAGTCATCAACCTGTGTCGATCTCCCAAAAGATTGCTCAGGGGTATATACCAAGTTCTGGGTGACGTTCAGCTTCGCTCCTCTGACATACTGATCAACCCATCGATTCAATCCTACAGTGCCATTCAGCAAGGCACCATAATTGTTCAAATTACTATTCTCCACATACGCGCTGTAGCTTCCCCCTACCTTCAGATCTGCTTCAATATCTCGACTATCATGCCGCAGATCTAGCCCGCCTATCACCTCCGTCACAAAATCATCGAGCTGCGGGGCATTCCCCTGCGCGTCCCTTAGTAGTTCCTTTGGCCTACGGTATACATTGCTATCATAGCGTTCCCTCACAGAACCCCAGGGAGCAATGTTGGTCTCCGCATGAATTGACACCGTGGGCAATACTCCCCAGATAAGCACGGCCGCAACTACGAACCGATGCAATCTTCTGAATTCGGCACCCCTACCACACCACACTTGTTGACGTATCACCAGGATTCCTTTCAAAAACGGTTGGGACCGTTCCACGATCACGAAGGAAGCGATCTGACCACGTTACCACCGAGAGAGATCGCGGGGGAAAGCAAACTCAACCGAGTGCGACACGATCGACATCTTGCTCATCACGGTACGACGACCGTATCACCGGAGGCCAAGACAATGTTACCCGGTTCTCCACGACCACTGACGAGATCGTCGTACCGAAGTGGGATGTGGATTTCTTGCCGTTTATGGCCCGGACTTTCTATGACTCGCACAACCTGTAGCCTATTCTTACTGGCATAATTTGTAAACCCTCCAGCCATAGAAATAGCCTGAAGCACCGTCACATACGATTTCAGCTGATACTTACCCGGCTTCATAACCTCACCCAAAACAAATATTGAATAGCTATTAAGTTCCTTCACGTTGACAGACACCGAAGGGTTCTGAATATAGCCTTTCAATCGTTCCGTGATCTGGGCCGCAAGGGCATCGGCCGTGAGTCCTGCAGCCTGCACATCTCCGATGATCGGCATTGACACATAGCCATCCGGCCGGATTAAGGTGACGCGTGACAGATCGGGGTTCTTCCACACATTGATCTCAATCTGATCTTCGGAACCCAACAGGAATTCCGTCGGCACATCGGATGCCTTATATTCCCGCGATGCAACCGGCCCCAGACAACCAACTTGGGCTACCATCGCGCACAACACAATCCCGATCGACAACACTCTTGGCACAAGAAGATACGGTCTGGATGTCCTTGCCCCTCGCGCGTAGAAGTCCACTGCCGCCATCCTTTCTGTTAGTCCCTAGCGACCAGGGAACACCACCATCGACTCACTGGGAACAACAAGCGTATCGCCGGGTTTCAGCTCAAAGTTGTCGCTGATCCCGCTACGAAGCACAATGTCGTCATAGCTCGCGGTAAATCGCTTCATCCCCGGAGCAGTTTCGGTAAACCGAAAGATGACGATCTGATTCCTCGCCGCAGTTTCCTTAAACCCTCCCGCCATCGTAATTCCCTGCAAAAGCGTTGTCCTACTCTTGAGTGGATACTTGCCAGGATGGGCAATTTCACCCAGGAGGAAGATGTTAGAACTATTGACTTCCTTCAATGTCACAGCAACAACCGGATTCTGAACGTACTCCTTCAGCTTGTTCGTCATTTCTTCAGCCAATTTGGTAGGAGTTTTCCCCACAGCGACGACATCTCGAATGATCGGCATTGAAATCCGCCCATCCGGGCGCACTTGTACCTGTCTTGATAAATCAACGTTCCGCCATACGGTAATATCTAAGACATCTTCAGCACCAATGACATATTCGGTACCGACTGCATTCGACAGCTTATCCGTAATCACCTGACTAGTCGTTTTCTCAGTCTGCCCGGTGGTCGAAGGCAATAGAGGAACATCTGTCTGCATTTTCCCGGCATCCGGTTTGCCCGAACCCGATTCAGAAAACGCACTGTTCTGGCTTACCACCAATACCATAGCCATGGGTATCACCACATACCATAAGGCATATTTCATAAGCTTGGTTCCTTTGTGAATAAAGCCTTCACCCAACTCATAACACGTAACACTGCTCAGCTCGCCCATCTGAATCAATCCAAGTTGGTATCTCGCCTTCTGCTGACACTTCACGCACAAACGATTGCACCACTACTCCTCCCCTGCCCATTTAATAATACCATCCTGTTGGATATTCAGGGCTGTTGAATATGAGCTTTTTTGAGGGAATTAAATTCCCAACTCGTTGATTTCATGATGGTGCATTTTTTAAACCCCATCATTTTCGTCATTATTCAACAGACCCTATTCCTCCAACGAAGGAGTACGCAACAGATAGTGCCTACGAGAGAAAACAACCTCACACGCACCTACGAAAAATGCTCCTACATCCGGTCTCAGCGATCACGCCTCTCCTCAACGCCATACATAAGCTTTCCCTCGCCGACCGTTTCATCATCGTAAAGCACAACCAACTCATCAGGAATGTGAGCCAAATCAGTCGCCCGCAAGTAGTCTCTCATCGTGGTCCCGGTACACTCCTCATCTACCCGGGGAGCTCCTTTCCTTTGCGCCACATCATCCAGGTTTACGACACGGAAATCGATACTAAACCGCGTCCTTCCTGACGTATTGGGGACACTGGAGTGCATCTGCGCCGCTGAAAACAAAATGATCCCACCAGCCGGCAGGATTAAACGAATCTGAGGGTCGAGCGTGAGAGGTTCAGCCGGTTTCGGCAACGGCCGAGGATCCTCTTTCAAGAACTTGGCGACATGAGCACCTCGATTTTGTTGATTCCATACGTAGTAATTGTACCCCTTGGAACTGTTTTTCACTGGCGAATTCCAGTACTGCGGGTGAAACGCCATCGCATTGCTCGACTGAATATCATAGATAGGAATCCACCAATTGATCTGACAGGGGGGCGCCGAATACCACGTGTCTCGATGCGGATGCCACGCATACGCAATCCCGGTTGTCAGATAGTTATCGCTGGTGGAGCTTCGCATCTTCGGGACATCAAAGTACGTCTTTTCTAGATCACAACCCATCTCCTCAAAAATGTGGCGCATGAGCACCTTGGATTCCGGGTGGTGGATAAAGCTCGGCTTCAGCTTCCCGAGAATGTCGGCGTACTGCTCGACAGGCATATGGAATTGAGCCGTCTCCGGGTCGTACGGGGCGAAGGCCTCCTTGATCAATTTTCTGGCAAACTCGACAAACGCGAGAGTACTCCTACGCGGTGAAAACACGAGAAGTTGGCCGTCATAGAGCGCGTCACGGCGTCGTTCATCCGAAAATGGAGGGTCGTAATACACGGTGTTCATGTTGCTTCTTCCTTAGGCGTTTTCCGGCCTCCGATACTCTTTCAACAGTCCAGCCTCTACTAACGCTTGGGCCGCAGATTGAATCTGACCGAATGGAAGATTCGCACGGTCCGCGATATCGAGCAACGCATGCCTCCCATCGGACATATTCAATACCCAGAGAAGCGCGAGCTCCCTAAACTGGTTTTCTTGTTGCCCTGCGACGGCACGATACAGTCCCCGTCGTCCCAATTGCGGTTCACATCTTGGGTTCTGACTGACGTACACCCGATTCCCTTCCAGCAACTCGAATGTCTGCAGACAATCCGCATAAGATCGAGAAAGAGACTCCGATCGGATCAGGTCCAAATTGTCCGCAGATGAGTGATACTCCGGGTACTGACCGTGCGGTGTTCGCATGAAACACCCAACAGGTAAGTTAAAGCCGGGAGAGCAGTACTGCCGCTCATCATAGCCATATGGGAAAAAATCGATAATAGAATGTGCCTCCCCCGAATGTCGCAATACGTGCGTCATCGCCCGGTCTATTTCCGCATTGCCCTGACGACTCTTTTTATAGGTAACATTTCCCGCATCACCCACCCCAGTTATAACAAGCCCATGCCGAATGCGAGGCACTATCTGTTCATTCTGAGCTAGCCAAGTAATGGATCCAATGGTGCCAGGAATAAAAAGAAAACGGTATGAATATCGCCTTGAGCGAGCAGCCATGGTCTCAGCTAGCTTCACAGCAACAGTGATACCAGAGAGGTTATCATTGCACAGAGACGGATGGCAGACATGACATGATACGAGAATCTCATCAGACGCTTCACCGGGCAAATACAACTCGCCATACGTCAGTGAGCCCACCTGAAGCGTCGAGTCAATGACGACATCGTACTCCTCCTCAGAAAGTTCTTCAAAGTCAACGTGCCGCATACAAAACCCCCAATTCTCTTTGTAGTAGGAGGTTCGATATGGAATCCACTCGGGATGAGCCGGCAGACTGAACAGATGCGGACGTAATTCTTCAAGGCTCATCTTTTTTCGAACCGGCACGCTGTAACTCATCAGATGCAAATTATGCGATTGAAAATCGATGACTCGCTTCCCCGCCCGATTCATCACATAGGCATCGGCTACGTTCCACTCTAGAGGGACCGTCCAATCGAATACTTTCGTTCCGCTGGGAACTTCTTGAATTTGAAGCGGGACACGTTTTTGGATGATTCTAAGGGTCTCACGAACTCCTTCACCAGTAATACTCCGGCAAATTGGGTACAGCTCTTTTATTAAATTGAGCAAAGAACAATCGGTTCTCACGTCACCCTACCCAGTTCAAGTTGAACTGTGGCCACAGCTGATCCTTCTCCGACACAATTACAACGGGCTCCGGCCACTCGATGTGCAACAGAGGGTCATCCCATCGAATACCGCACGCGCTCGAAGGCGCATAAAATTCCGACATGTGATAGGAAACCTCTGAGTTGTCTTGCAGCGTGAGAAATCCATGAGCAAACTGCTTTGGAATATACAGAGACCGGTGATTATCCGCTGTCAACATCAGGCTAACATGCTGCCCATAGGTCTGTGATGTTGGGCGCAAGTCCACAATGACATCATAGATCGCACCTGCAGTACAGCGGACCAATTTCACTTCTTGATTTGGAGCAGCCTGGTAGTGCATCCCTCGCAGAGTTCCCTTGCGACGGTTTACAGAGATACTGGACTGGACCCATCTGGGGGACAATCCATGCATCTCAAACTCTTTTTCGCACCAGACTCTCGCGAACATTCCCCGTTCATCGGATGCAGGCTCAGGATCGATCACGAACGCACCCTTGAGGGTGGTTTCGGTAAAAATCATGGATAGATTCGCACCTCAGGGATCGGAACGACGAATTTCCCTCCCCACTCACGAATGTAGCTCATCTGTTGCATGACCTCCTCCCGAATATTCCAGGGCAAGATCAGGAGATAGTCCGGCTGTGTAGCACGCACCCGTTCAGGATCATAGATCGGAATATGCACGCCGGGAAGAAAATGGCCTTGCTTATGCGGACTCCGATCAACTGTGTAGTCGACAAGGTCGGTGCGAATGCCGCAATAATTCAGAAGCGTATTGCCCTTTGCCGGAGCTCCGTAGCCCACGACACGCTTTTCCTCCTGCTTGGCTGTAATAAGAAAAGCCAGCAGTTTTCGTTTTGTAGCCTCAACTCTCGGACCAAACGAAAGATAGTGACTAAGGTGACCAAATCCGATCGCTTCCTCCCGCGACTTCAGCTCCTTTGCCTGCGGCTCAACCGGCTTGGATGTGTCGTTTTCATGGCAGGCATAAATTCGCAGTGATCCCCCGTGTGTTGACAGCTCCTCCACATCAAATAGTTTCATCCCATGGCGAGCAAAGACCTTCTCAACCGCTATGAAAGAGAAGTAAGAGAAATGTTCATGATAGATCGTATCAAACTGATTCTGCTCCATGAGTTGAAGGAGGTGAGGGAATTCCATGGTAATAAGACCCGTCGGCTTCAGCAGTACTTTAAGTCCTCTCACGAAATCGTTCAAATCTGGAACATGAGCCAGCACGTTGTTTCCAACAATCAAATCTGCGGCCCATCCGTCGTCAGTCAGACCACGCGCCGTCTTTTCACCAAAGAACGCTACCTTGGTATTGACCCCTTTCTCCCTTGCGACTTCGGCCACATTCGCCGCAGGTTCTACCCCAAGCACAGGGATGCCACGCGCAACAAAATTCTTCAGAAGATATCCATCATTACTGGCGATCTCCACAACTCTCGAGTGTTGATTGAATCGGAAGCGATCGACCATCATGTCAACATAGGTCCGAGCATGAGCAAGCCATGAATCAGAAAATGAAGAAAAGTATGCATAGTCAGAAAAAATGTCCTGCGGAGTCGAAAACTGTTCCAACTGAACCAGCAAGCACTTCTCACAGACATACACATGTAAAGGATAGAAAGGCTCCATCCTATTGGTTTGCTCCGGCTTAATGTACGAATTAGCCAATGGGGACATTCCCAGATCAACAAACGTATGCTCAAGACCTGCTCCGCATGAGCGACACGCCGATAGCTTCATGCCGAGATCTCCTTCCTTAATTCAGCAATACCGCATTGTTGACTTCTCATCGAGCCACCGGATCTTTCCATGCGAGCTGGTCCGTCAAATGACCATCCTCTCTCAGTCGCCTTAACGTCACCAAGCGTATCAACTCGCCCTTCCGAAAATCAGGATCGCAAAAGCCCATCGACATCAACCCATCACGAAGATCCTTCACGGCACTCTGAAGATCGACTGCGGGAAGAAATCCCTGCGCCAGCTTGGAGAACTTGTCGAAGTTAACCCGGTAGGATCGCTTATCAGGCTGCGCATCACGGTTAATCGAAACTTCCACATCTGGAACAAGTTGAGTGACCGCCGTAGCTAGATCCTTCACCTGATAATTCCATGCATCGCTTCCTACATTGACCGTCAGAAACGCGCCGCCATCACGACGGTCTCTCTGCACCGCCCAATCGATGGCTCTCGCCATATCCCTCACGTGAATTAATGGACGCCATGGCGTCCCATCGCTGAGAATATTGATGCACTTCGACACAAGCGCGCCGGCCACAAAATCATTCAGCACAAGATCTAGTCGTAACCGATCACTCATCCCGCATGCTGTTGCAAACCGGAGGCAGGTTACCGTAAACGATTCGGAAGCAAGCGACGCCAAATCTCGTTCAGTACTGACCTTTGACTTTGCGTACGCCGTGAGGGGGTTGAGCTCATCTTCCTCCCGACGAGGTCCTCCTTCTGCAAAGCCATAGACACTGCAGCTCGATGCGAACACAAACGCCTTGACACCGGCTCGTTTTGCCTTGACTGCCAGATCAATGCTTGCTCGATAATTGATATCAAGGGTAATGTCTTCAAAAATGGCCCCCATCGGATCATTTGATATCGCACAGAGATGCACAATCGCATCAACCCCCTGAAGGATCTTTTCAGGCACCTGCCGGATATCCCCGAAATACTGTACATCGGCCCTGCTTTCAGGGAACCGCAATGGACCAGTTAAACAATGGGCAAAGTACCCGATATCGTATCCCATTAGCGTCGACTCAGGATGCGACTCTCGCAGTCGACGCAGAACCAAAGGGCCAACATATCCCATATTGCCTGTGATCAAAATTCGCATGTTCATTTCCTTGGTCTAAACATTACCCGAATGTGGCAGTTCGATGGTGATTGAGGTCGCAGTTTAAAGTAGAAAAACACGGTTGGGGAGTTACGAGTCTCATCTACCTAGCAGCTCACCTTACCATACCTTCCAGGGAGCCTTCGATGATTGCCATAGCTCCTCCAAATAATTCTTCTCTTTCAGCGTATCCATACAGGACCAGAAACGATCATGCCGATAGCCCATCAATTGATTATCTCTCGTGAGCTGCAGGATCGGATCCCTCTCCCACACAGTCTCATCTCCGTTAATGTAATCAATGGCCTTAGGCTCAAGGACATAGAAGCCACCGTTGATCCAGCCTTCCTCGCCATGAGGTTTTTCCTTGAAGTCCACGATGTGATCGTGATCGAACACGAGCCGTCCGAATCTGGAAGGAGGCAGGACTGACGTCACCGTGGCTAACTTTCCATGAGATTTATGAAACTTAATAGTGGCTTGAATATCGACATCTGAGACCCCATCTCCATACGTAAATAGAAACGTTTCGTTTTCGCCTATCCATTTTTTCAGTTGTTTGAGTCGCCCACCCGTCTGCGTATACAGGCCAGTGTCAACAAGGTGAACCTTCCAATCCTCATGCTGTTTACCGTCATGAATCGTCGTTTTTCCACTTTCAAGATCGACGGAAATATCTTTATTGAAGGCATAGAAGTTGAGAAAGTACTCCTTGATCATCTCTCCCTTGTAGCCGAGCCCTACAACAAATTCCTTTATCCCATGGGCGGCATAAATCTTCATGATATGCCACAGCATAGGCTTCCCCCCGATTTCAACCATAGGCTTCGGTCGCAAAACGGTCTCCTCCGAAAGTCGAGTCCCCATTCCCCCAGCAAGAATGACTGCTTTCACGCCTAGTTCCTCCTGTTCTTAACACGACCCATAATGTGCCTATATCTCACGTTCATTCTATTCTGACTTGACCCAGTAGGGTCCCAACGTTTGTGTTATCAATGAATAAAACACTCTACTGGGCTTGATGTTTACAAGTTCATAACCTGGTGCAGACTTCGATCGAGTGCTGAATGCCTCCCTACCGAATCAATCACTTGCAAGATGCAAAGAGGTACTTTCTTCAACGTTGAAGCACTACTGATTTATCAACATCATCAAGATTCCAGCCCCTGACACAGCAAACCACTCTTGAAGGTAAATCGAGCCTTCGCTGAACTGACGAGCCTAGTCTCAAAGCCCTGACAACATGTACATCGGGACCTTCTCAAAGCGAACAATCACCTCTCGGAATATAATAGTACCAGACTTAATGCCTTTTGTTACTGATGCCTATGCAGCCTACCACTCAATACTTACCACGTAATCACAAAAAGAACACCCATTTCATACACGTACAACTAGATCCACGAGTGAGATCGCACAGCGAAGCAAGTTATTAATCGTTCCAACACCTCATGCAAACACAAGAAATAACCAGCACTTAGAGTCAATCAAACATCGAGCGTACCGCCCCTGCGCCGCTCAAGGTTTCCTGGGCGCGCTTACGACGTGTGATTCCACATTTGGTTTCTTGGGCTGTGCCCTCGCTGGACGCGCAATAGTAATTCTAACCGGCCAGGTCCTATACCCACTCGATTGTCAAAATCGTTCGGTCATTCATGTCAAACTGAACTGGAGGGCATTGTGCACTGACATCCAAGTCAACAATATCAATCCCACAGGCTGCTTTCTCAACGGTATATGTTGACTCCCTCGAAAGTGTTAGGTACTCTTCCGGTATCATGCAGCGGGATCCAGGCAGCTGGGTATACCCTAATTCTACTGGGCCTCAAGTTTACATATAGCGATAATCTAGCTTTATGACTGAATCACTCAAAGGGACCGAACAAACCGATGTGCTTGCCGATCAGAGAGCAGGCGCTGGAATTGTCGTACTATCGACAGCCATGCAACTACTCCACATGAATCGACAGGCGACTGAGCTCGCCAAAAAGATCACTGCGGTTGAACGTGGAAGCACTACGACTGTCTCGGCTCGCGGAATACTCCCAACAGCTCTGACTGAGCTGTGTACAGAGATCATCAAAGCCCTCCACATACGAACAGAAGCTAAGGATTGGGAACAGTTTGAACTCAAGCGCGTAACAGGCGATCCCAATCAGCCCATCCTACTAAGAGGCTTTGGCTTGCCAGATCGAGGTGGGATTCAACACGCCCGACTTGTGGTAACCATGGAAGAGCTAGGGCGAAAGCAGAACCTGAATGCAGAACATGCGCGAGAACGTTTCCAACTCACCAACCGGGAGCAATCCGTGGTGGAACACCTCGCAAAAGGCTGGACAAATAAAGAGATTGCTAACGCTCTACAGATTACCGAACAAACCGTCAAAGAGCACATTAAGCACATCATGCGCAAGACTAATTCCACCACCAGGACTGGCATCCTTGTCCAAATATTTAACGCTTAACCAGCTCCTCACATAAGAGCCCCCCTTTCATTCTCTTACCGCTGTTACACAAACAACACAGTGCGTCGAAATTACAACGGTCTAGTCAGAGTCAATGATTTACTTTCTTTTGTTTTTCAACATACTTTGAAACAACAACTACCGGCCCATGATTTGCATTAAAACCAATCAAATCCTAATCGGAGGTGATGGTTCAATGAGATCTGGCTCTAACGGGACTCTGGCAGTTGTAGTGTTCGGATTGTTTGGCGTAGCTTCCCTCTTCTCTGGATGCACAACTACGCCTTCCTCCCACACTAACGAGGTTAGAGACAGTGGTTTCGCCTCATTGTGGAACGCGTACGGCGATTGCAAATCGACATCAGATTTGTCTCAAGCGACAGCAAACTTGGACCAACTCCGAGCAGCGAGTCTTCTTGGTCAGGATAAAAGTGGGTTCATTTTGCCACTACCAAACCGAATTGCTCATCTGGTTTCAACCCCAACCAACCGAGTGGCAGTGGACGTTAAGGCGATGACTTCAGCCTGTGCCCTCCATACTGGTGAGCTTGCGTTTAACCAGGGATATCTTGAAGTTGCACGGGATCTTTTTGTTTCGATCATCAGACTTCATGAAGGGCAACACTCCTACTACGCTGTAAAGGCAAAAACCTTGCTAGCAAAGATTGAGCAAGGGCTCACCATCTCATTCAATACACGTTAGCCGATTCGTTTCACCTTCCATCCCGTAGCTGACGATATAAATCTGCATAGACCCTTGCCGATTGATCCCACGAGAGGTCTGCTTTCATTCCCGCAGTCACCAAGGAACGCCAAACCTCCTGCTCTTCATAAGCATGAAGCGCGAGCAGGATCGCGGAGAGCAAGGCATCGGGAGAGGGATCAATAAAATGAAACCCTGTTGCGATTTTGGATTTGATTGTTGACGGACGAAAGGGAACAACAGTATCAGCCAGTCCCCCTGTACGCCGCACGATCGGAACCGTCCCATATCGCAGGCTATAGAGCTGGCTTAGTCCACAGGGCTCGTAACGAGACGGCATGATCAGCATGTCTGAACCCGCCTCGATACGATGGGCTAGCCTCTCGTCAAAACCAAGATGGAGACCGATTCTGCGAGCATACTTCTCCTTCGCTGCAACGAACCCTTGTTCCAAGTGAGTGTCGCCAGTACCCAATACAACCAAGTGGAGATCGAGAGCCATAAGCTCCGGAAGAATCTCAAGCAACAGATCAAATCCTTTCTGGAACGTCAACCGACCAATGACAGCCAACAGGGGCACATCAAGAATCGGCAATCCTAACTCTTGCTGTAACGCTCGCTTGCAGGTCCGTTTTCCCGATAGGTCATCGGCGTGGTACTGCGCTGGTAGATAGGCATCGTGCGTAGGATCCCACGCAGCCTCATCAATTCCGTTGGTAACACCGGTTACACCATCCCTACGGCTTGCCAGCACACCTTCAAGACCACACCCATATTCTGCCGTTAAGATCTCCCTTGCATAGGTGGGACTTACAGTGGAAACAGCGTCGGAGAAGATGATGCCCCCCTTCAAACAATTGACTGCTCCGTAGAACTCAAGGCCACTCAGTGAGAACAACGATGAAGGAAGGCCGGTTTTCATGAACTCCTGACCCGGGAATATCCCCTGATAGCCGAGATTATGCACAGTCAACAACGTCTTGATCGACTGAAGACTGTTGTGCTCATGTGCTAGAGCCTTGAGATAGACAGCGCACAGTGCGGTCTGCCAATCATGAAGGTGCAGGATATCGATCTTTTCCCGCTGTACGTCCACTAAGATATGCATCGCTTGAATAACTGCACGACAGAACAAGGTGAATCGGTCAAGGTTATCCGGATAGTCATGATGATCTTGTTGATAGAGTCCCGGACGGTCGAAGTACGGGTCATGACACACGAACAACACTCTCACGTGATGTAATGCGCCGGTCACCGTCAGATATTCCTCTTCGATAGAAACATCCATCGGCCTCCCCCCCACAGGCACAGAGAATTGGATGGCGATCCGACGGTCCTTCTGAGCTAATTGAGTCCGATAACCTGGCAATAATACGGTCACCTGATACCCTGACTTCGCGAGGGCCCTGGACAACGCGCCCACCACATCGGCAAGTCCGCCCGTTTTCGCGTAGGGAACCGCCTCAGAAGAGGCCATCACGATGTGCAAGCTATCTGATGTTTTCAACGCCATGTGGGATAATCAGGGACAACCTATGGGCGTGAAGATTCGTCAATCCCGGTCTTGAATCGAGCCTCATAGGCCCAACCTTTTACCAATGTCCGTAACTCATCGGGTTGGAGCTTTTCTCTGTAGACAAGACGCTCATCAAAAAAGACCAGCAACCAGCCTCGATCGGGGTAGGCAAAGTAGACACTTTCTCCTGCATGAACCCCACCGCTCCATCCTTTCGGCACTTCACCCGTGGCTACTCGGGATCGAGGAATAATACTCAAATCTGGCATCACAAAAAAGTAGGCGAACTCGCTATGGTAGAAAGGAGGCCCCCCCCATGCATTTACAACGGCCCTGCTGGTGATTTGATCTAGTACAAGATTTTCTCCTTGAACCAGTTTCTCTTGCTGCTCCAGTGTCGGCATACTTTTGCATCCGAGCAAGAGCACGAATCCTACGACCGCGAACACGCGATGTACCATGTCGTCATCTCCCCTCACAGAAGCCGCCTGGACTTGACTTCGACCGGCTTAACCGGTTGACAGGCATCACACTGACACAATGCCCTGAGCAACGTGTAGGAATATATTCCCGTATCATGGCCATCGCTCCACTTGAACTGAAGCGCATAACGCCCAACCGGTTGAATATCCTGCAGCATGATCAACAACGGGACATCGTCAGCCTGAAGACGGCGCTCCCCCGTCCATTCGTCGACACAAGCCGCGCAGGGACAATGCTGCCGAAGAGAACGGACCGGATAGACCGCCTGATGGCCGTCACTCCATTGAATTCCCAGTACACCCTTCTCAAGCCACTCCATATCCCGAGGCTCTACTGTAGCGGTTGTCATACCCACTCCTCCCTCTGAACGCGCTTATGACGACACGGCAACCGAGAGAAAGTTCGCTGATGGCAGTCGTTTACCAGCCACAACCGTCACATACCCTTCGATCGCCGCCTCCACTTCGCCTCGCACTTGTCCACTGGCTCGCAACCGTGTCACGACGGTGGGATCAAGACGAATCGCCTGTTGGAGAAATGAAAGGCTGCCGCGCGAGAGCGCGATACAACGAACTCGCTGGTGCGCCGCGCATGATAAACACACAAGCCCCCCTGCAAGCGGAGAAAACTGAGGTTCACTTGCAAAATGTGCTTTCCCACATGCGGCACAGTGGTCGGTCTGTGGGCGAAATCCTGTGACACCCAGCAATCGAATTTGGAAAAGAAGAGCCGTAAACGCTGGGTCTTCACTCTCGTGAAGCGATGCAAGCCCCTGTTCGAGCGTATCAAACAAGAGCGGATCCGGATCGCCATCCGGAGTGATCGCGGCCACCACGTTGACCATCCGTGCCGCCGAATCTATCAGCCTGAGAGATTCCCGCAACTTCTGGGAAGACCTGACAAGATCAACTTGCGAAACCCGCAAGAGCGAATCACCGGCCTTTTCAAAAAGATTCAACCGGCACAGGCTGAACGGCTCAAGTGCGGCACCAAAACGGCTTTTGGGTCGACGCGCACCACGAGCCACGCCTCCGATCTTGCCCTTCTCTTTCGAATAAAATGTGACGATTCGATCGGCATCTCCCCACTTACGACTCCGCAAAACGATCGCCGTCGCCTTTATGAGCGGCACATATCCCTTTCACCCCTGACACAACCATATCCTGACGACCTGCTGAATTGTGTCATCGGAGATACTCCAAGAATAGCGTGGCCAACGTCAAATAAATCGAAATCCCCGTGATATCATTCGCCGTCGTCACAAAGGGACCGGCCGCGACGGCAGGATCTACCCCCATGCGTTTCAGGATAATCGGCATAATCGTCGCCATACTGGTCGAGACAAAAAAGGCGATGATCAGAGAAACGCCCACGACCATCCCCAGAAACCCTTGATGCAAGACCCACGCAACCAGCGTCAACGTCACTCCGCACGCCAGCCCCATGACTAGCCCGACCTTCGCCTCGCGAAAAAACACCGGCCAGACATGGCTAAGCTCAACGGAACCGGTGGCCAATCCACGAATAATCAATGTTGATGATTGCAAGCCGACATTACCACCCATCGCCGCAATGACGGGAATAAAACTCACAATAGCCACAACTTCTTGAACGGTATAACGGAAATACCAAAGGATTGCGCCGGACAGCAGGCTCCCCACAAGGTTAGTAAATAACCACGGCAATCGGAGCCTGGCTGACGCGATGCTCGATGACTTTGAAGTCGTATCTTCTTCAATGGCGCCGGCCATCTTCAACATATCCTCGGTCGCTTCTTCACGGATGACATCGACCACGTCATCAACCGTGATAATCCCGACAAGCTTCCCGTCTCGCTCCACGACCGGAATCGCCAACAAGTTATAATTGGCCACCTGCCTCGCCACCTCTTCCTGATCCATATCAATGCTGACGCTCATAGCCTCCCGCGTCATGATGTTCTTCAGCGGAGTGGTGGGAGGCACCGTGAGAAGCTGCCGAAGCGAAAGAACACCGACTAGTCGATCATCCTTGTCCGTCACATAGATATAGAACACCATTTCCGCGTCAGTTGCCTGTTGCAACCGGCGTATGGCTTCCTGGGCCGTGGCATCCTCAGGCAGGGAAAAGAATTCCGTGGTCATGATGGCGCCGGCTGTATCTTTGGGGTATCGGAGAATGTCGGCCACCTCGGTCGAATCCTCCGTCTTCATCAGGGCCAACACTTCCTTACTGCGTTCCTCCGGGAGCAACCCGAGAATATGGGCAACGTCGTCAGGACCAAGCTCCTTCAAGAGCCAGGCAATATCGGAGTGAAGCAGATCCGCGAGTACCTGCTGGATGCTCTCCCCGTCCAGCTCGCTGAGTACCTGCCCGCGCTTCCCCCCGCGAACCAACTCGAAAATTTCCCGTTTCTCCTTCGGTGAGGAGAGATGCGTCACGGCTTTGGCAATATCCGCCGGGTGCATACGCCCCAACATTTTTGACAAGTTCGCGATCGCCCCCCGACGCAGCAACTTCTGAACCGATTGAATGACAATGTCCGACTTGGTCTGCCCCCGCTCGGTCTGATCACGAAGGACTTCGCGCAAAATATCACGATCCGCTGGACGAGAACGTTGTTCCGGAAAGCGTGGTTCCGTTGGTCGGTCGGTTGGCTGCATGATCGTTGCGCGGGATCTTGAGACTTGCCCGGTGGCGCCGACTGGAGCAGGTCAACGGCTCACGGGACGGCACAGAGCAGATACTTCGTCTTCGTTACATACGGTCTTATTGGGAAAGTCTATTTGAACTGCTTCAGCATGGAGATACCAGCCGCCTTCGGTTATGCATGTGTCCGGGGAACCGTTACCACCAAGCGTCTACCAGCGATCAGTAGCCCAACTGCACAAGAGCCTGTTCATCCTCGCGCCAGTCTTTTCTGACTTTCACCCACAGCTCAAGAAACACTTTCATCTCAAAAACCTTTTCCATGTCCAATCGGGCTTGGGTCCCGATTGATTTCAGTCGTTCCCCTTGCTTCCCGATCAGAATACCTTTCTGTGTCTCTCGCTCAACCATAATTGACGCCCGAATCTTCGCGAGCCTTCCCTCCTCAACAAACTCATCGATCTCTACCGCCGTCGCATATGGGACTTCATCCTCTGTCGCCTGAATGACCTTCTCACGAATCATTTCAGCCGCCAACGTCCTCATCGTCTGATCTGTCACCATATCTTCGCCATACAGTCCCTCTCCTGACGGAAGGTATGGAACCGTCACCGCAAGCAATCGCTCCACATTGTCGTTGACCTGAGCGGACACCGGCACCACTTCCGTCCATGCATACAGCTGGGTATACTGATCAAGAACAGGAAGCATCTTATGCTTGTTCACCAGATCGATTTTCGTCATGACTAAGATCACCGGCCTCGGCTGCTTTGCCAACGCTTCTTTCATGTATTTGATGGCTGACAAATCTCCGGGACCTGGACGGCTCGTCGCGTCCATGAGCATATACAACACATTGGCGTCTTCCAGCGTTTCCACCGCCGCGCGGACCATCCGCCGATTCAATAAATGGTCCGGCTTATGCAGTCCCGGTGTGTCGAGAAAGGCGATTTGCGCTCCTTCCGCATGAACAATACCCATCACTCGAGTCCTGGTCGTTTGCGGCTTACTTGAGACAATCGAGATTTTCTCGCCTAGCAGGCGATTCAGTAGAGTTGACTTGCCCACGTTGGACCGTCCGATGATGGCAACCGTTCCGAACTTCATGGCTTCGCGGAAGGCTCCTGTTGTTTCTCCGAACCTGGGATAAATTGGTACACCGTCTCACCTTTCCGCACATAGCCTAACTGCTCACGGGCTAATTGTTCGATCTTGGTTGGATCATGCTGGAGGCGCAGAATATCGTGCTGCAAGGTGACATTTTCATGACGTAATACCGACAACTCTTGCTCCAAGTTCTTGGCATAATCCCGCATAGCGAAATACCGTGAGAGTCCCATCTCTCCATAGAAGAGTGCGACTCCCAACCAAAGAACCCCGATCACTCCACCCACCTGAGCAATGGTGAACAGACGTCGCTGCCATTCCAGCCACTCCCGACCACGATTTTGCTTAATCACCATATTAATCAATTAATCCAGACCATGGCGGCAAAACAAGCTAGCTCCGCACGGGCACGGCCTCTCGGCCACGGTAAACTGCCGCGGCTCCCAGCTCTTCCTCGATTCGAAGAAGCTGATTGTACTTTGCCACCCGATCCGTGCGAGAAAGGGACCCGGTCTTGATCAGCCCGCTGTTCGTCGCAACAGCCACGTCCGCAATCGTCGTGTCCTCTGTTTCCCCGGAGCGGTGCGAAATGATGGCTGTATAGCCGGATCGCTTCGCGAGTTCAATGGCATCCAACGTCTCCGTCAATGTTCCAATCTGATTGAGCTTAATCAGAATTGAATTTCCAATCCCCTCCGTAATGCCCTTCGAAAAGATCTCGACATTCGTCACAAAGATATCGTCGCCGACGAGTTGGACCCGCTTTCCGAGCTTCTCGGTGAGCATTTTCCAACCCTTCCAGTCCAGCTCACTCAACCCGTCTTCGATGGAGAGAATAGGGTAGCGATCGAGGAGTTTGCCATAGTACCGCACCATGTCTTCCGATGAACGCTCCGGATTCTTTTCTGCTTCGAGAATGTACCGTCCCTTCTCGTAGAGTTCACTGGCGGCACAGTCTAAAGCCAAGGCAATATCCCGCCCGACCTGATAGCCCGCCGCTTCAATCGCCTCCGATATGAGACTCAGCGCTTCCTCGTTCGATTGCAGGTCAGGAGCAAATCCTCCCTCATCCCCTACGGCCGTATTGAGGCCCTTCTTCTTCAAAAGCGTCTTCAATGAATGAAAGACCTCTGTGGCCATACGAAGTGCATCGCTGAATCGGCTGGCCCCCACCGGCATGATCATAAACTCTTGAAGGTCCAGCCGATTGTCGGCATGGGCTCCCCCGTTGATGATATTCATAAGCGGAACCGGAAGCACGCGTGCATTCGTCCCACCTAAATACCGGTAGAGAGGTTGCCCGGTTTCGATCGCCGACGCTTTCGCCACGGCTAAGGACACACCCAAAATCGCATTCGCGCCCAGCTTGCCCTTTGTCTTCGTCCCATCCAACGCAATCATAGCTCGGTCAATCCCGGCTTGATCGAACGCATCCTTCCCCAACAGTTCAGGGGCAATGACCTTACTAATGTTTGCGACCGCTTTGGAGACGCCTTTCCCCATCCACCGCTTTTTGTCTCCATCTCTCAGCTCGATCGCCTCTTTTTCGCCCGTGGAAGCGCCGGAGGGAACGGCCGCACGCCCGACCGCTCCGCTTTCGAGCGTAACTTCTGCCTCAATCGTCGGATTGCCACGTGAATCAATAATCTGCCTGCCCCTGATTTCTCTAATGTCGCTCATACCGCTTGCCCTCTCTCCAGTTAGACAATCAGTTTCTTTTTCAATAACTCATTCACCTTACCGGGATTCGCCTTCCCCCCACTGACCTTCATCACCTGACCAACAAGGAATCCTAAGACCTGTTGTTTGCCTTCTTTAAACTGCGTTACCTGAGTCGGATTTTTACTGAGAACCTCGTCAATCATTTTCTCCAGTGCCCCTTCGTCAGAGACTTGGGTCAGCCCCTTCTCCCGCACCATCTGTTGGGGAGTCTTGTCACTACGATAGAGATCGGGAAAGATGTCACGGGCGACTTTTAAGCTGATCACCCCTTTATCCACCATCGCCAACAGATCAACAAGCCGCTCAGGCGAAACAGGCGACGCAGTGATGTCGGTCCCTGAATTATTCAATTCCCGCGTCAACTCCCCCATCACCCAATTGCTCACCGTTTTGGGCTCATTGAACCGCTTCAGGCAGGTCTCAAAATAGTCCGCCATGCCTTTCGATGTCGTGATCACACCCGCATCGTACTCAGGGAGGCCATACTGGGTGATCAATCGACGGGCACGCACAGCCGGCAATTCCGGCAATGACGATCGAAATCCCTCGATCCAGTCCTCGTTTAACTGTAGTGGCACCAAATCCGGATCAGGGAAGTATCGATAGTCATGGGCCTCTTCTTTCGAACGCATCACAGCCGTTTCACCCCGATCAATATTCCAAAGCCTGGTCTCCTGATAAATCTTGCCGCCCTCATTCAAGACCTTGGTCTGCCGTCTGATCTCATACTCGACCGCATCATTCACATACTTGAAGGAGTTGATATTCTTCAGCTCAACCTTCGTCCCGAACTCCCGCTGGCCAACTGGGCGCAACGATAGGTTGGGTTCGCAACGAAAACTTCCTTCCTCCATATTCCCGTCGCACACATCGAGGTACATAAGCACATCGCGTAACCCCTTCAGGTAGGCCACCACCTCATCTGCTGAACTCATATCCGGTTCTGTCACGATTTCTAGCAACGGGGTGCCGGCACGATTCAAGTCCACACGGCTTCCCGCAGTCCCGGTTCCGTGTACGTTCTTCCCAGCGTCTTCTTCCAGATGCGCTCGCCGGATCCGAACTCGTTTTGTGACCGCCCCGACAGCCACCTCAATCCATCCATGCTGGCAGATCGGGTCCTCGTATTGTGAAATCTGGTACCCCTTAGGTAAATCCGGGTAGAAATAGTTTTTTCTCGCGAATCGATTGTTCGCCGTGATCATACAGTTCAATGCTAGTCCGGCACGAACCGCCATTTCGATCGCCGTTCGATTGATCACAGGCAAACTGCCTGGCAGACCAAGACAGACCGGACAAGTCTGGCTGTTGGCGGAGAGACCAAAGGTCGTGCCGCACCCGCAAAACATTTTGGAGTTGGTCCGCAGTTGTGCATGGACCTCCACCCCGATCACTGCCTCAAAAATCATCCGCGTTCCGCCCCCTCATCTTGGATGTGCCCTCGTTCACGCTTCATCGCCTCACGTCCGGCATCGAAGGCTTCCCGCAGAACCGACCGTTTCGACTCGACGAATTCCCTGCCTTGATCAACGGCTTCTTCAAATGCCTCACCGGCTCGCCCGGCGAGATCTCGCAAATCGGTTTCGGCACGACGAGCATACCCTCGCAGCCGGTCACGGGACTCACCGCCTGTTTGCGGCGCCAGTAACAGCCCCATCACCGCACCCATAGCCGCACCGCTGAGAAACGCTAGCAACACCGCTGTCGAAGCTCCTCGTTCATCCGCCATTGTGTCTCCCTCCCTCATGCTTCATGCGTTCCCGGACCACGTGGGTCGCGGCCTTGACGCCAGCAACCATACTCGCCACATTGCTCAAGAGCGTTCCGCCTGACCCACACACGACATTATGCACTTGCCGTACCGATTCACCCACCTCGCCCACAGCGTGCAATAAGACAGCCGCATGCTCGACACCCTCGCGTGCCTGGCTCGTCACTTCATTGAGGTTCTGGCTCACCGCACGTAATTCAACCACCAAAGCCGGTAGCTCCGTATTCATCTTGGCCAGCAACCGCTCGGACTCAGCAACAGTCTTTCGAACTTGCATCAAGACAGGCACGAGATATCCAACCAACACGGCAAATACGACCGCTACAATGAGAGCCGCGATCTCGACAATCGTCATGACTTCCTGCCTTCCTGGTCGGTGATCTCGTCCATCCTCGGCTCTTTCCTCTCTCTTACGCCGTGACCTTCCTTGACCTTACCGTATGGACGGCCTCTGTCGATACCATGCTGTGGATTGCTCATAGGCATGTGCAGCTCGAAGCATTATGTCTTCTTCAAAGGCTCGCCCAATCAGTTGGAGCCCGATCGGAAGCCCTGCCTTGCTGAACCCACAGGGCAACGCGATCGCCGGCAGCCCTGCCAGATTCACCGAGATCGTGAAAATATCCGACAGATACATCTGCAAGGGATCTTCACATTTCTCCCCTAGCTTGAAGGCCGGTGTCGGCGTCGCCGGGGTGACAATGAGGTCCACCTCTTTGAATGCGGCGTCGAAGTCCTGACAGACCAACGTGCGCACGGCCTGCGCCTTCCCATAGTAGGCGTCATAGTACCCTGCGCTGAGAACATAGGTGCCGAGCATAATGCGACGTTTGACTTCCGGCCCGAACCCTTCCTGCCTCGTTTTCATATACAGCTCAAGCAGGTCTTTCGTTTCCTTGGCACGGAACCCAAATTTCACGCCATCGAACCGAGCGAGATTTGAGCTGGCCTCCGCTGTTGCAATCACGTAATAGACCGCCACGGCAGCATCGGTTCGTGGTAGACGGATCTCCTTGACCTCCGCGCCAAGCTGCTTCAGCTCCCCGATTGCGGCTCGAACCGCCTGCTCGACCTCTGGATCAAGTCCCTCGGTGAAAAACTCCACCGGTACGCCAACCCTCACCTTCTTGAGATCACGCTTCTGTAACGCTTTCAAGTAGTCCGGCACGGGACGATCAACCGATGTGGAATCCATCGGATCGTGGCCGGCAATGGATTGCAGAAGAAACGCCGCATCGGGCACATTACGTGTGATTGGTCCGATCTGATCAAGTGATGAGGCAAATGCTATGAGCCCGTACCGCGACACGCGTCCATAGGTAGGCTTCACTCCCACCACACCACAGAAGGCAGCCGGCTGCCTGATCGACCCCCCGGTGTCGGACCCAAGCGCCGCTGCACATTCCTCCGCGGCCACCGCCGCTGCCGATCCTCCACTCGATCCACCCGGCACACAGTGAAGATTCCAAGGATTTCTGCTCGGACCAAATGCGGAGTTCTCTGTCGATGATCCCATCGCGAATTCATCCAGATTGGTCTTCCCCACCAAGATATACTCCTGCGAGCGCAGCCTTGAGACGACCGTTGCGTCGTATGGTGGGACAAAATGTCGCAACATCTGAGAACTACAGGTCGTAGGCACACCATCCGTACAGATATTATCTTTGACCGCAAGCGGCATTCCGGTCAGTAGATGCGTCTTTCTCCACACTTTGAGCTTTTGATCCAACTCCTCTGCCTGCTGACAGGCCGTGTCTTTTGTCTGAGTGACAAAGGCCTTCACCTTCGGTTCCACCTGACTGATCCGGAGAAAATAGGCGCGCACGATCTCTGTCGCAGTCACTTCCCCTGCAGTAAATTTCTTATGAAGTTGGACGAGACCTAGCTTGTGGAGAGACATGACATTCCTATTGTCGATACACGCGTGAACAACAAACCGACACCCGCCTCCATCAGCGGCCGGTGGGCCGGCTAGCTCACTGTCACAATTCGATTCTTCTCATTCACGCGCACGATCTTGGGCGCGTGCTTCTTGATTTCTTCTTCACCATAATACTCATAACAAAAGATGATGATCTGATCCCCGACTGCCGCTTTCCTGGCTGTAGGACCGTTCAAAATAATCTCGCCCTTTCCTCGAGCCCCATTGATGGCATAGGTCATGAATCGCTCGCCATTATTCAGGTTCGAGCAGACAATGGCTTCATACGGAAGAATGCCGGCGGCCTCCATCAAATCTTGATCAATCGTCAGACTTCCTTCGTACTCAAGGTGAGCTCCTGTCACCGTCGCGCGATGAATCTTTGAACGTAACATTTGTCGAAACATGTATTGCCTCGCCTTCCGTCGTATTATGATATCTCATCCAGAATGGCTACGGATGAGACGGTCATTGACGGTTAACGCTCCTCTATAATTTTGGGGACTACAAAGCCGTCCGACTCACGATCCGGTGCGTTGGCCAACGCTTTCTCCACCGGAAGAGAGGGGCGCACAATATCCGCCCGAAAGACATTGACTTGCCCCATCACGGTGGCGGTCGGCTCAATGCCAGTTGTGTCGTACTGATTGAGCTGATCAACGTGCGAAAGAATTTGGCTCAACTGCTTCGCAAAGGTCTCCTTCTCCGAAGCCGTCAGCGCCAATCGCGCCAATTGCGCTACTTTTTCAACATCCTGCTGCGTGATCTCCACTCTTCTTTCCCTTTCGCCTATGAGGCGTGAAGGTAGGGTCCCTTAATTGTGCACATTCAACGAGGGCCTTCTGAGGCCGCGCGTTGAGCGAGCAGAGGGACCTGCCTTCACACCTCATTCCACCGTCACACTTTTTGCTAAATTCCTCGGCTGATCCACATCCGCCCCCCGCAATACCGCGATATGGTATGCCAGGAGTTGAAGGGGGATCGTAAACAGCATCGGAGAGATCAGCGAATGGGTATCCGGTACTGTAAATACCGCATCTGCAATTTTACCGAGCTCTCGCTCTCCCTCAGCCACGAACGCAATCACTGGAGCGTGTCGTGCTTTGACTTCCATGAGATTACTGACTGTCTTGTCATACAGTCGATCGCGAGGCGCCAACACCACAACCGGCATATCCTTATCAATCAACGCGATCGGGCCGTGCTTCATCTCGCCGGCCGCATACCCTTCGGCATGGATGTAGGAAATTTCTTTGAGCTTCAGTGCGCCCTCCAGCGCAATTGGATAATTGATCCCGCGCCCCAAGAACAGAAAATTCCGTTTCTTGTAGTAGCGCTTGGCGATCGCGACGATTTCGGCCTCTCTCTGGAGAACGCTCTCAACCAAGACCGGCAATCGCACGAGCCGATCAAGCCAAGCTTGACCATCTGCTACCTTCATCACATTACGAACTCGCGCGAAATGCAAGGCCAGGAGATAGAGCGCCGTGAGCTGTGCCGTGAAGGCTTTCGTCGATGCCACACCGATCTCCGGCCCGCAATGGGTGTAGAGGACTCCATCGGACTCACGAGCCAACGTGCTCCCGACCACGTTTACAATGGAGACGACTCGCGCTCCCTTGGCCTTGGCCTCTCGTGCAGCGGCAAGCGTATCAGCCGTCTCACCGGATTGGGAGATCGTAATAAACAAATCCTTCTTGCCGACAAGCGGGTCACGATAGCGAAACTCGCTGCCAATATCCACCTGAACCGGCGTCCGGACCATCTCCTCGAAGAGATACTTCCCGACCTGCCCAGCATGCCAGGACGTTCCACAAGCCACGATCCAGATCCGCTCCAAGGACGCGAATTCTTTCGGTGTCAGCCCGATGTCCGGGAGATCCGCTTCTCCCGTCTCATAGGAATACCGCCCTCGCATGGTATCGAGAATGGTCTGCGGCTGTTCATGAATCTCTTTCAGCATGAAGTGCGGGTAGCCACTCTTCTCCGCTGCGGATGCATCCCATGTGATCTTCGACGCCTTTCGCGAAACAGCCCGACCATCGGAATCGGTCAGTTGCACATCGTCCTGAGTGACGACGGCCACGTCCCCCTCTTCGAGATAGGTCACTTCCCGCGTATGCGACAGCATGGCCATGACATCGGAGGCGATATAGGATGCATGCGCTGTCCGACCGATGACCAACGGACAGCCAGACCGCGCAGCAACCAACGTTCCCGGCTCCCGCTCCGACATCACCGCCAGCGCATAACTACCTTTCACATCTTTCGTCGCCAAACGCACGGCATCGGCCAGCTTATTCCCCTGTTGAAGATACTTATCAATCAAATGAGCGACGACCTCCGTATCGGTCTCTGAGACAAACTTATAGCCGTCTTTCTCAAGCTGCTGCTTCAACTGCTGATAATTTTCGATGATCCCGTTGTGCACCAACACGCAGCCCTTCGATCGATGTGGGTGGGCATTCTGCTCTGAGGGCTTGCCATGCGTCGCCCACCGAGTATGGCCTATTCCGACCGTGCCATTAAGCCCATTCGCCTTGAGCGCAGTCTGGAGATTCACCAGCTTACCCACACTCCGCTTGACGGAGATTTTCTCTCCCTGTAAGACGGCCACCCCTGATGAATCGTAGCCGCGGTACTCTAACTTGGACAATCCTCCAATAAGAATCGGCACAGCTTCCTGGTTGCCGACATATCCAATAATCCCACACATGGCAATACCCCGCCTTATTGGTTTGCAGACAATTAACGCGATGTTATCGTTCCGCGATCAGCCCCTTGAGACCGCCCAAGCTTTTTCTTCGACTTCGCCGAAGCCTTCTGTTTTTTTACGGTTGGGCGCTTCGCAACGGTGTTACCTGAAGCGACGCCGGGTGCAGCTCTTTCCACCAAGGCCCGTCGTTTAGCCACCCATCCAATCCGATTGACCTGAGGGACTCTGGAAATCGCTAACGAATCGCCAGGTACGTTCTGCGTCACGGTCGTCCCTGCAGCAATCACGGCTCCATCCCCGATCGTGACTGGCGCAACAAGCTGGGTATCACTCCCTAGAAACACATTCTTCCCGATCACCGTGTGATGCTTCTTCAGGCCGTCATAGTTACAGGTGATCGTACCGGCACCGATATTCACTCCCTCAGCAATCGTGGCATCCCCCAAATAACTGAGATGATTGGCCTTGGACCCCTCGCCCAATTCGGTCTTCTTCATTTCGACAAAATTTCCGACCTTCGCTCGCCGCCTCACGACGACACCGGGACGAAGATGGACGAACGGCCCCACATGCGCGTCGTCCTCAATACATGATTGGCCGAGGACACAGGAGTCCAACACCTCAACATGATTACCGATCACGCAATCGGTGATCCGAACCCCAGAACGGATCGAGGTCTCCTCGCCGATCACCGTGTTCCCCTCAAGGACGACATGAGGGTAGAGGACCGTATCTTTGCCGATCGTCACGCCTGCATCAATCCACGCTGAGCCTGGGTCTCGCATCGTCACGCCCGCATCAAGCCAGCGTTCCCGAATCTGTTGCCGGACGACCAGTTCTGCTGCTGCCAGCTGCTGCCTGGTGTTGACTCCTAACCCTTCATCAGGATCCCGAAGCGTCACGGCAGCCACGCGCCGGCCTTGCGCAACCGCCATCCGCACGATATCGGTCAGGTAGTATTCACCCTGCGCATTGTCGGGCTCCAGCTTATCCAGCGCCTCAAAAAGAAACGCTCCGGACACCACGTAGGTGCCCACATTGATTTCCTTACTCGCCCGCTCGGCCGACGTGGCATCTCGATCTTCGACAATCTTCAGCACGTCCGATGACGAATGCGCATGCCCCTCATGGCTCACGTCACGACGAATCACCCGCCCATAGCCGCTGGGATCATCCAGGATCGCCGTCAGTATGGTGACGGTCGCCCCCTCTCGTTGATGAACAGTCAGAAGCTCACGCACGGTGGATTCCTTCAGCAAGGGCGTATCGCCGTTCAGAATAAGATACTGTGCCGGACACACCTCATCATGAGAAAACACGGAACGGCTTTGCATGACCGCATGACCGGTCCCTAGCTGTTGCGCCTGTTCGACGATACACACCGCCTGCGCTCCCGGCGTGCCGGTAATCCCCGCTTCAATGACATGCCGGACCTTCTCTGCTTGATGCCCAACAACGACCGCAATACGGTGACCTGCCACGCGAAGCGCCACGTCGACTGCGTACTGCACCATCGGCTTCCCCGCGACCTGATGCAACACTTTGACATAGTTGGACTTCATTCGCTTGCCCAACCCGGCTGCCATCACGATCACTCCGAGGCCGGAAATAGGCGAGCGCGTTGCTTGTTGATCAGCCATTGACGTCATGCGCTGAATACTCCTGATAATGAGCGTTTCTCAAACGAACCATGGGAGAGCTCGATTTATCCGATCGGCACGCCAGCATCCGGCTGTTTAATCTGACTCCACTTCGCCTCCGCCAACGCTGAGGCCATGGTGCCGGTCGGCGTGTACAACCCCCCTGATACAATCAGCTTCATCGCCTCTTCGATACTGATCTCAACCGACGTGACCTCCCGCTCAGGGACGAGCAGAAAATAGCCCGACGTGGGATTGGGGGAAGTCGGTACATACACATGGATCAGCGTATCTTCTCCCAAAGCCGTCGTCTCACCTTTGGTCATGCCCGTCACAAAGGCAAAACAATAATGACCATTCTTGGGAAACTGGATCAAGACCACGCGCCGATACGACCCTCGCTCCGAAAACGAGAGAATATCCATCATGGATTTCAAGGTCGAATAAATTCCTCGGACAAGGGGTAACCGATTAAGCCAATCCTCCCAGTGGCTGACGATCTGGCGTCCGATGAAGTTGGCGGCAAACAACCCAACCAAGAAAATCAGCAACACCAACGTCACGATGCCAAGCCCGGGAATATAGTGATCAGGCACCAGCTCAGCCATCGCATCACCCAAAATACCGTCCAATGCCACGAATAGAGTTTTCAGAACGAGAATCGTGCCCCAAATAGGGGTGACCAACAGGAGTCCTGTCAGAAAATATCGTCTCAGAGCAGTCTTAAGCATAAGACAATCAGCCCATCCTCAATGGGAGAACGATCCGTGATTCATCTTACAGAGTACCGAACAAACGTCGCAAGCGTTTTCTTGTTAATTTCAATGGGTTATGCACACAAATGAGAAGGATCCCTGAATAGGTCCCACCTTGCTATTCCCCGCAACCTGACTTAGGATTCATTTTAAAAAAACGTGTTTGAAGAAAAAAGTCGATGCGTCCTGCCACACAAAAACCATACGGTATCTTCATCACGCTGGAAGGCGGCGAAGGAAGCGGAAAAACGACGCAGGCCCGCAGACTTTGTGACTGGCTGACAGCACAGGGCCGGCACGTCCTCCACACCCGAGAGCCAGGAGGCACACTTCTCGCTGAACAATTGCGCGGTCTCCTTCTCGACCATTCCTCGGAAACCATCGCCCCGGAAACCGAGGTTTGGCTCATCCTTGCGGCCAGGCGCCAACATGTCGATCATGTGATCAAGCCGGCCCTCCAACAGGGAATGATCGTCGTGTGCGACCGTTTCTCAGACTCAACAATGGCCTATCAAGGCTATGGGCGGGGATTGGACCTCAGGATCTTGCGCACCATGAACAAGTGGGCAACCGGAAAACTTGTTCCGCATCTGACTCTGCTCTTCGATGTGCCGGTCCGTATCGGACTGACGCGACGACGAAGCCAACGCTCCTCCCAGAACCGTCTTGATCGAGAAGCGACCCAATTTCACGAGAAGGTACGAACTGGATTTCGGGCCCTCGCCCGGCAAGAACCCCGGCGTATGGTTGTCTTTGACGCCTCTCTTCCTCTAGAGTCCGTCCAGCAGAACGTGGTGGAAGTCATCACCCGTTGGCTCAAAACTCGCCGCACATAACAGTTGCGACAACGATAGTTTATGCCGTTTACCGATATTACAGGCCACGAGCAGTCCATTTCACTCCTCCAGGCTAGTCTGTCCAATAAGAGACTCGCTCACGCCTATCTCTTCCACGGCGATGCCCACATTGGCAAGCGCATGACCGCCGTGAGGCTGGCGCAGGTCTTGAATTGTGACCGCCCAGTGCTCACTGAGTCCCCGGACAGTTGCGGCCAATGCCGCTCTTGCTTGCAGGTCGCGGCTCAGACGCATCCCGATTATTTTGTCATCGAACCCGATGCGGAAGCGTCGACACCCCAAATCAAGATTGAGCAGATCCGAGAACTCGAACAGCAGTTTGTCTATCGGCCTCTTATCGGCGAGCAAAAGATCTGCCTGATTGATGATGCGGATCGAATGACCATCGGCGCAGCCAATGCCCTGCTCAAGACATTGGAGGAGCCTCCGGGTCATAGTCTGTTTATCCTGGTCACCAGTCGGCTCCACGCACTCCCCATCACGATTCGGTCACGCTGCCAAGCCCTTCGCTTTACCTCACCGGCTCGAACACAAGTAGAGGCCGCACTGATTCTCAAGCGGGAGCTTCCACCCGATGACGCTCGATTCCTGGCGCTGCTGACCGACAGCCGCATCGGAGAAGCACTCACCATGAACGTGGCAGAGGTTCGCACGCGACAACAAGAGTGCCTGACATTGGTGGAACCCGAATCATTGATCTCCAGCACCACCATCCTATCGGCGTCGGAAACCTTGGCCAAATCGGACCGGGGAGCGGAGACCTTGAGCTGGCTGACGCGATGGATCCGTGACCTTGTGATTGTCCTCGTGGATGGAGATCGCGACCAGATCCTTCATCTCGATCAAGTTCCCCACTTGCAACGATTCGCCGGACGAGCAAACATTGACCTTCTTCTGACTCTCTTGAGCGACATTGAAAAACACGCGCAGCAAGCCACCCGACACTTGAACGTACAAATGGCGCTCGAGACAACGTTTCTTCGCCTCCGTGAGGCACTCGGGCTTGTCCCGGTCGGAGCCACGACCTAGCCAAACGCGCCGCCAACCTGATATCTTGCCTTGCGTATGGCGACAAGCGACAAATTCTACATCACCACCCCAATTTACTACGTCAATGATATCCCCCATATTGGGCATGCCTATACCACCGTTGCGGCTGACGTCCTGGCGCGCTACTGGCGACTGCGTGGACGCGAGGTGTTCTTTCTCACCGGTCTCGATGAACATGGCCAAAAAGTGCAACAGGCTGCTGCCAAAGCCGGCATTGACCCGCAAACGCACTGCGACAAATTGGCACCGCAATTCGAGAACCTCTGGAGGAAGCTGAACATCTCCAACGATGCGTTTATCAGAACGACCGACGCTCAGCATAAGAACGTCGTCCAGCGACACCTTCAAGAGCTGTTCGAGAAGCAGCTAATTTATAAAGCCGACTACTCGGGCTGGTATTGCACGTTCGATGAGCGGTTCTGGACAGAAAAAGACGTGGCCGACGGCGTTTGTCCGGACTGCAAACGCCCTGTCGAGAAGCTCAGCGAGCACAATTATTTTTTCAAAATGGGGCAATACCAGGACCAACTCATCGACCATATCAAGAAACACGATCGGTTCATTCGCCCAGAGTCACGGCGGAATGAAGTCCTGGGATTCTTGCAAACCCAGAAACTGAGCGACCTGTCGATCTCCAGACCAAAATCCAGACTTTCCTGGGGCATCGAACTCCCCTTCGATACGGACTACGTCGCCTACGTCTGGTTCGACGCGTTGGTCAATTACGTTTCTGCGTTGGAATATCTGCCTCGTGAGAAATCGGTTGGCCATGACTTTTGGCCGGCTAATATCCATCTCATTGGGAAAGACATTCTCACCACCCATGCCGTCTACTGGTCCACCATGTTGATGGCGCTGAATCTGCCATTACCCGAAACCATCTTCGCCCATGGCTGGTGGACCGTCGACGGCGAAAAGATGTCCAAGAGTCGTGGCAATGTCGTCGATCCGAACAAGATGGCCGATGAATTCGGCGTCGATGCGTTTCGGTACTTCTTACTGCGCGAAGTTCCGTTCGGACAAGATGGTGATTTTTCCGAGGAAGCAATAATTGCTCGCATCAACAGCGAACTTGCTAACGATCTAGGCAATCTGCTCAGCAGAACAGTAACTTTAATTGAACGATATACCAGCGGCATCACTCCACAGCCCACTTGGAGTGGAGGCCATCTGTTTGAAGAAGAAGTTAAAGCTCTTGCCATAGGTTTGTTCGATGCTGTTGAAGACGCTCTCAATGATTTGAATTTTCACCGTGCCCTCATGGAGATCTGGAAACTCATTGATCGCTCTAACCTCTACTTGGAGCAAATGGCCCCCTGGAATCTCGCCAAGAAAGAAAAAGACCATGACAAGTTAGTTACAGTTCTCTACACAGCAAGAGAAGCACTGAGATTCATTGGACTTTATCTGCACCCATTTATGCCAAACACTGCTGAGGCTGTATATCAACAACTCGGCCTTTCTGCTATCCCCCTAAATGCCCTTGAAAAAGGCTCTAAGTCACGTGCCTGGGGTTATGAACATGGCCAAGCTATAAAAGGCGCATCTCTTTTCCCACGCATCGAATTAAAACCAGGAGTACGACCAGTGACGGAATCATCTGTGCCTTCGCAACCAACCGCTGCAGCACCAACACCCACAGTCACACCTGTACCACCGGCTGCACCACAGATCACTATTGACGAATTCATGAAGGTCCAGCTCAAGACCGCCACAATCCTCTCCGCTGAGCGGGTGCCGAAATCAGAGAAGCTGATCAAGTTGCAAGTGTCTCTAGGCACCGAACAGCGTCAGATCGTCGCCGGCATCGGCAAGAAATATGAGCCGGACGCACTTGTCGGAAAAACAATCGTCATCGTGGCCAACTTAAAACCGGCTAAACTGATGGGTATTGAATCTCAAGGAATGGTCCTTGCGGCGGGAGATGCGGACGTGCGCGGGCTGCTCACCATCCAGGAAGAAGTGGATCCTGGCACGAAGGTGAAATGACGAGATTCTCCTTCGTCCCAGTTAGGCTAATCACCTTCCTCATCCTGTTTTCTTGCCTCACCATTTCAACCCATAGCCAAACCCCTCCCAACATTCCGCTCAATGGCCCTCACCCGACGACTGTGCTAGTCCGGGTGGTTGCACGTGGAGCCATGGTGTTAGGTCGCGAAGTCGGTGGGGCTCGAGTCACGATCACCGATGTGACAACGGGCCAGATTCTGGCAACCGGCCTCCAACAGGGCGAAGCAGGCGATCAGAATCAAATCATGCGCACGCCCCACATGATGGAAGAGCCGATCTATAGCACGCGTCCTTCCGCTGCGTTTACAGCCACATTGTACCTTCAGAAGCCGGCGTTGGTGGACATCTCTGCCGAAGGACCATTGGCCTACCCTGGGGCAATGCAGAAAGCAAGTAAGACTCTGCTCCTGATCCCGGGACAGGATCTGACGCAGGATGGCATCGTACTACATCTCTATGGGTACCTCGTCCAGATCGAACGACCCAAGTCACGTGAAGCCTTGATTGCGAAAGACGATGTCAAACTTCGCGCCTCAGTCAGAACGTTGTCCGGTTCGCTGGTTCGTCCACATGGTGACTGGGACTCACGGAAGGTCCGCATTTATGGTGAAGTCTTGATCGGTGATCTGGTCATCGAGCGACTACAGATGTTTTATGATGAAGGGAGTCGCACCTTCGAAGCGCCGTTCTTTGTCCCGTCATTGAAGGAAGTCCCCGAGGGAATCATCTTGCGAGTAATTGCAACCGATCTTGCAACCGGCAACACCGGGATGGATCAAGTCAACTATCCGGTACTGAGCGAACGTCTTCCCTCTAAACCAGTTCGCTAGCCCGCATTATTCATGACTGTTCGTGGCGAAAGCGCCCAGCCGCGTCGTGAGACCGGCGCGAGGGGCCAGGAGGCCCTGAGGCGTATTCATGCAGTACCTCGAAGGTCTGATGGGCGAGCCCGCTGGCCGTAGGCTTATTGCAGCGGCGTGTCGGTGGTTGCAGTAGAAGCGTTCATGAATAATGTGGGCGAGACTTGCCGCGTTGAGTCGCTCATGCGACACTGTCTCATATGACGGCGCTCGCATCATACTCACATCTCCGGTCTCGACTCCAATTGGCCTTAGCCATCAATGCCGTGATCATTGCCGCGGAATTCATCGGCGGCTGGATACTGAATAGCATTGGCCTCATGAGCGATGCCGGCCACAACCTCGTCGACCAGGGATCCCTCTTTCTTGCTCTCTATGCGCATCTCCTCACGGCACGGCCCGCATCAGAGAGCCGAACATTCGGCTATCACCGAGCCGGGATCATTGCCGCTTTTCTGAATAGTTTCATCCTCTTGTTGACCGCAGTTGGCATCGCACTCGTCAGTTTCAAGCGGCTCCTGCAACCAGTTCCAGTCGACGGTGGATGGGTGATGGTAATCGCGGCAATCAGTTTTGTCGCCAATCTGGCGATTGCCCTCTTGCTCCAACATGGAGCAAAAGACGATCTCAATATTCGCAGTGCGTTCTGGCACATGTTAGGAGATGCCTGGGTCTCACTCGGGGTGATTGTGAGTGGTGGCGCAATACTCCTGACAGGATGGACAGTCCTGGACCCTCTCGTGAGCCTACTGATCGTCGGAGTCATCCTTCGAGGAGCCTGGCCGATCTTTAGGGAATCAATGGACGTCCTCTTGGAATCAACCCCACCTGGCATCAGTGCGTCCCACGTCGCCGCAACTATGGAGGCGGTCCCCGGCGTCAAGAACGTGCATGACCTACACATCTGGGCGGTCGAGCCCCGGCTGATCATGCTCACCAGCCACGTGATGATCGAACAGCATCACACGGCACCGGAGTTGCTCCAGCTGATTCAACAGCGCATCACCACTGAGTTCGGCATCAAACATATGACCATCCAACTTGAAACCGAGTGCTGCGATCCCGACGACATCCACTGCGATCTCCGAAAGCTGACAGAACAACATCGCGAGGCCCAGACCTTCGCGCACCATCATTGATGTTTCCACTGAGCTGCTTGTGTAACTCCATCAGCTTCTTGCAAAGAATTTCCTTTCCTTGACACCCCTTATGAGTGGCGCGCACAATTTTCCAGCCAATTTGATTGTGGAGGGTATACCTATGGCAAAACAGCTATTAATTGGTGTGCTTATCGCTGATAATTCTCTCCGACAACTCTTTCGCCGAACGCATTCCATCAAATGTCAAAGAAATCGTCACATTTATCTACGTAGAAAGGGAAAAACCTCAGGACAAGCAATTATCGCAAGAGCTTTCTCGTTTGTGTGAGGAGGCCAATCTAGAAAGGCCAACTTTTCTTTGTCCTGCTGGAACTGGATTCTTTGTGGGTGTTCCTGATTCAACAAATCCAGCTGTATCCTACGTATACTTAGTCACGGCTAAACATGTGCTTTTCGACAGCAAAACTAATTCGCTTTACCCTAGAATCGTCACCCGCTTGAACAAACGTGGTGGGAGCATTCTTAGAGGAACAATAACACTAGCGGCTCAGGGTACCAACAAGACAGTATACATTCACAGTGACCCCACAGTGGATCTGGCCGTTATCCCAACTGGATGGCCAACAAGTGACATAATTGATGGAAAGTGGTTTCCGGAGAACCTGATCATCGACCGAACTACCCTCAATAGCCTTCATATTGAGGAAGGGACTGAGGTCTTCTTTACAGGTCTTTTCACACAGCATATCGGAGCCAAGAAGAACCACCCTATTTTTAGATTCGGACACCTCGCGCTTGTTACAGAGGAGAGAATAAGTTGGGTTGGCGGGCAGATGGCTGAACTACTCCTCATGGAATCAAGCTCATATGGAGGAAACAGTGGTTCTCCGGTTTTTTTCTTATTGGATCTCCTTCGACCACCTGGTGACCTACGTGATGGTCCGCTTCGCCTGGCTGGGGTTATGAGCGGTGCATTTCAAGACATAAGAAAGGCTGTTTTAAAGAAGTCCGAAAACAGTGAAGGCACCCAGGTTGATCAAGCAGCAAGGCAAACACTTGAGATGAACTTCGCAATGAACATGGGTATTGCTGGAGTTGTACCATCGTATAAATTGCTGGAAATACTTCACTCTGATGAATTAGAGGAAAGAAGAAGGATGGCAAGCTCTCGGAAATAGACGCTGTAAATATTTATAGCAAAAGTGCAGCTCAAATAACGAAATCGGAGTCCATAATTCAATATTCTATTCTCACTCGTCAGAAATTTCCTACGCCTCTCGACCGTGACCAAGTCGCTCACGACTGGAACCGGCGGGGCTATTCCTGTGATGTGTTTACGGACCCGCCTGGCAGAGAGTGGAATGACTTCGTCCATGCGACGAACGAGCTGGTAACTGTCATAGTCGGGAAGCTTAGACTGATGATCGGCACGGAGGAGATCATCGCAGAGCCTGGCGACGAAGTGTTTATTCCGAAAGGCGTTTGCCATTCCGTCAAGAATGTTTCTTCCTCAACAACCCACTGGCTCTATGGGTACGATTAGAAAAGACAGGTTTCCGAAGTGCTTTATGGCCCTGATTCAACCTACTCTGAGACCTGCATCGGCTCCCTCAACTAAGGTCTGCCAAACACATACCTGTTTCTGGTATCCTGCTCTCGTTTCTTCACCACCGGAGCTCACTTTCCATTAGGCTGATGACAGTTTGAAGCCACGAATCTCACGATCTATGTCTATATCCATAGGGGGAAAGCAGATGTTTCCCAAATCAATAAACCATCCTCTCGTAACCATATCCTTGTTGCTGTCCTTGGCAAGCTGTACCGCCCTCAATACCCCAGTTGTTCGTCCACCAGCACCGAAACTCCTACCGGCAACCCCGAACCCACCTTCTCCGCCAGCCCAAGAATCCAGTATCAGCGTTCCTGTTCATGTCGACCTGTCACCGTTTCTTGCTGCCGCCAACGATGACAGCGTGATCCCCAAAAAAATCGACCATTGGGGGAGCTTCATCAAACATTCGAAAGGCGCTGAATACAAGTACTACGCAGAGCGAGATAATTTTACGATGGCAGCTTCCGGTGTCCAGCATGCCAACGACACACAGTCAGGCATGGCTCTCCGTGAATGGTGGAAGGGAGTTGAACTGTCCAGCTCCCACGTATTTGTCGGGTCCGCCCTTCGATATAAAATTGGAGCTCCTTCGCTTCACTGTGGCGATGGCAGCGAATGGCCAAGAAGAGCCACCGTGCACGGGAGTATCGCGACTGAGCTGACTCCGACGTACGGGTTGTCTGCCTCGGTCGCCAGTGTGACCGTGAGCCCCAGTGAGCCATGCCAGATACGAGTCGCGGATCTTGACGTGGCACAGGAAGTGCGACAGAGACTGGCAGACGTCGTTCGAGGAGGACTCAACCGCGCAGTCTCTCGTATCAATGCGCTGACAGTGAAGTCTCACATGGAAACTGCCTGGAATACACTGCGCAACCCCATCCAGTTAGAACCGGATGTCTGGCTCCAGTTCAATATCGACAAAGTCCGCCATAGTGGATTTTCGGGAGTTGGCCCCATGGTCGATGACACGATCCACGTGACCGCAAAACCGGTCATCCTCTTTGGTCCAGAACCACCCGCTGGAGGTGCAACCCTTCCTCCACTTGATACTCCACCAACTTCTACCGGATTCCACGGTTCCGCCGATACACAGCTCTATGGCTCGCTCCCTACAACACTGGCAAACCGGCTCACTCCCACGGGTTTCCACGTCGTCACGGACATTCCCTTGGATTACGCCTCACTCTCCAAGAACCTTTCAAACCGGCTCACGGGAAAACGCGTCGCGAAGAAAGGGTATTTCATTGTCATTACCAATGCGGCGATCTTGGGTAATGGCGGCAACCAAGTGGTGGTGCGAATTGATTTCTCGGGAGACGCAGTCGGTCACGTGTATTTTGTCGGAAAACCAGAAATGAGTTCCCTCACACAGACGGTTTCTATCGGCGGCCTCCGCTATGACATCGAGACAGAGACGATCTTACAGAAGACGGCCACTTGGCTCGACTTCTCGACGTTTCGAGACCTGATCGCCAGCGAATCCATTCTCGGAGTGACTGCGGCCACGGACCGTGTGCGAGGCCTACTAGCCACCACACTGAATCGAACACTCAGCCCATCCGTCTCGATGCATGGAACCGTAGAGTCGGTCCAAGGCATCGGCGTGTTTGCTGATGTCACTGCATTGCATATCCGCACAATGAGTGATGGAACGCTTGGTCTGACCGTCACAGATATGCCGTAATTCATCTCGATCTGGCTCAACACATCCGTTTGTTCGAACGGCTGGCTATGGGCTGTAGTCGACCTAGTACAGAAACACCAGCCAACGGCAACCTGCACCAAGCGCGACCGATCCACATGGGGCGAATAGCCATACTTGAAGACCTACCCAAAGATAGTCCGCTACTCGGCCTTCCCCAAAATATCCACAATCACGATATTAGCGCTCGCCCCGATGATGGTACCGTTGCCTCCTAAGCAAGCCACAAGGCCAACCAGAACGGAATGATACCTGCTTGATGAACCAATGTGGCATAGTCGGCAATCTCCAGATGCGGTGATAGAGCGAGATCAATAATCAATGAATTCATCGAAGCCACATAGAGAATGTGGTCGAAAACGGCAGGCAGGATGGCTGAGCCTCAGATTTCTTAGAGAATCGCATTTTCTCCTTCCTAATCAGAGTCGTCGTCAGTAGGATAGGTCTATGTCAAACGAGCCAACCGTTCAACAGGATGATGTCGATCAGCTCAGAGCTGGGACACATTGGGATCCACACTCGGTGCTTGGCCCCCACGTCATCTTGCTCAACGATCGCCCCCACCTTGCGCTCCGAACTTGGCAGCCAGGCGTCAAGGAAGTTGCACTTCTCTCCAATTCCGTCTTATGGCGCATGACACGCGTTTACGAAGAGGGTCTCTACGAGACGCTGCTTCCGGACACCACGTCCATACCCACATACCGACTTCGCATCACACACCTCGACGGTGCTGTCACGGAGATATCCGATCCCTATGCCGTTTCTCCGCTGTTGACGGATTTCGATCTGCACCTGTTTGCCGAGGGTACATTGCTCAAAGCCTACGAACATTTCGGTGCCCATATCCGCACCGTCGCAGGCGTCCGCGGTGTGCACTTTGTGGTCTGGGCTCCGAATGCCACCCGTGTCAGTGTCATCGGAGACTTCAATGACTGGAATGGACTCCTCCACCCCATGGCAAACCGTGGAGCGACCGGAGTCTGGGAACTCTTTATTCCAGATCTCGAGGAAGGGACCCTGTACAAATACGAGATTCGATCTAGGGAGCACAGCGCTCTCCTGCTCAAAGCCGACCCCTATGCCTTCGCCAGCGAGCTTCGCCCACGGACAGCCTCAGTGGTGCGCGATCTGTCCAGTTACAGGTGGCAGGATGAAACCTGGATGACAATGCGATCGACGAGAGATCCTCTTACGACTCCACTTTCGATTTATGAAGTCCATTTGGGATCGTGGATGCGGGTGCCGGAGGAGAGCAATCGGTGGCTGACGTACCACGAATTAGCGGAAAAGCTCATCCCCTACGCCAAGGATCTCGGCTATACGCATCTGGAGCTGCTCCCGATCACGGAACACCCCTTCGACGGATCATGGGGCTATCAAGCAACCGGGTATTTTGCCGCCACCAGTCGGTATGGCGAGCCACAAGGATTCATGGCGTTCGTGGATAGCGCTCACCAAGCCGGGCTTGGCGTCATCATTGACTGGGCGCCGGCGCACTTTCCGGATGACCCGCATGGATTGGCGCTTTTTGATGGGACACATCTCTATGACCACGCCGACCCACGCCTGGGGTACCACCCCGATTGGCATAGCCGGATCTTCAACTACGACCGTGTCGAGGTGCGGACGTTTCTCCTGAACAGCGCCCTCTTCTGGCTGGACAAGTATCACATCGACGGATTACGCGTCGATGCCGTGGCGTCCATGCTCTACCTCGACTATGGACGAAAGGATGGTGAATGGATTCCTAATGAGTTCGGCGGAAAAGAAAATCTTGGCGCGGTCTCGCTGCTCAAAGAACTCAACGTCCTCGCCCATCGAGAATTTCCCGGGACCATCACCATTGCAGAAGAATCGACGTCGTGGCCAGGCGTCTCGCGTCCGACCTACACGGGGGGACTCGGGTTTACGTTCAAGTGGAACATGGGATGGATGCACGACATGTTAGCGTTCTTCCAGTACGACCCCGTCTATCGACGGTTCCATCAGAATCAAATCACGTTTGGCTTGCTCTACGCCTTCAGTGAGAATTTTATCCTTGCCCTCTCTCATGACGAAGTGGTCTACGGCAAACGAACGTTGCTCGACAAGATGCCCGGCGATGTGTGGCAACGCTTTGCCAATCTCCGGCTGCTCTATGGATACATGTACAGCCATCCCGGGAAAAAGATGTTGTTCATGGGCAGCGAGTTCGGGCAGTGGCAGGAATGGAACCATGACACCAGCCTCGATTGGCATCTCTGTGAGCATGAGCCCCATCGTGGGTTACAACGTCTTACCCACGACCTGAACCAACTCTATCGCCAAGAATCTGCGTTACACGAGATCGACTTTGATTGGGATGGATTTCAGTGGATCGACTTCAGCGACTCCAACAACTCCGTCATCGCCTACATTCGTAAGGCGAGAAAGATGGGTGAAGCGATCGTCTGTGTGTGCAACTTCACGCCCGTACCCCGTTATGGCTATCGCATCGGAGTCCCAGAGGCGGGATGGTATCGGGAACTACTCAACACTGATGGCATCGCCTACGGCGGCAGCAATCTCGGAAACGGTGGAGGACTGCATGCTGAGGAAACTCCGAGCCATGGGTTCCCCTACTCCGTGACGATGACACTCCCTCCCCTTTCTGCTCTTTGGCTGAAGCGGCAAGGATAGGAAACCACCATCAAAAGCCGAACCTCTTTGAGATCCAGAAAAGTCTGCACCTTCACGATCGCGGGTACGTTCAGATCTTCGACATCATCTCGCCCAAGTAAATGTTTCCTTGGCGACAATCTTTGAACGATACCTGCTGGGAATTCTTCAGTGGGAGCAGACAGCCGCGTATCCCTTGAGGGATTCGCAATACATACAGAAGGTGGCGCCCCCAGGAGAGAGTGCCACCCTCGGTGAAGTTGGGAGTGCTAGTGATACCAGGATCGGAAGGGCCCCGAGTCTAAGTGCACATAGGTCGAATTTCTATATGAACCGACCCCACCATACTTCAATTCGAGTGCAGCCTCGCGGAGCTTCTTCAGGGGGATACCAGGAATACTGAGGTCAATAGCCTGACCCTGTACATGCAAGCTGTTTCTGGCGGCTTGCTGCCCAGTTCGCACCAAGAGATCGTTGTACTCCGGAGACCGAAACCCAGAGATGATATGAATCTCTTGCTGAGTACCCAGCTTTTTCTGGACCAGATTGACATGCTCCAGCACCCGCACATCAATCGCACCGATCTCCCCAGTCTTGTGACAGCGGAGAAGATAATTCACATCATCAAGTGCCGCAAGATCATAGGTGCCGGAGTCGTCTCGGTAGGTCACTTCCAAGCGCTCATCCGTCCAAATGTTCACCAATGTCAACCTGCCTTCGGGAAACTCACGAGCTTGAACGGGCTGCGGACCGACCAACCGCCCGCTTAGCAAGAGAGTCCCGACCAGAGAAACCTGAAGAAACGCTCGACGGGTCCAAGCCCATGTAGACTGATCGGCTCTATTCACGAACGCACCTTCCTACCTAGATGTCCAAAAGTTGAACAACCGCAGATTCAAAGCAGCAGGCTTGTAACAAAAAATAAAAGCTCGGTCAACCAATTATTTCAGGGGACTGATGGCTGAAATCTCCGGCAAACTCGGCAGAGAATGCCTACGAGATCGAATGTCGATGCTCTAACGACATCTCAGTTCCCGGATCGGGAGAGGGGGACTACTGAACTGATTGGCCCTCTGTCATCTAATCCCATTCGCACCTATCGCTTAGTATCGTTTTATTTCTAGACAGTCTCACGCCCCCCAGGTAAGATCGATTCATCAATAACGCGAGAACCAATGGCCACTATCTTAGTCATCGATGATGAGCAATCAATCAGAGGGTTGCTCAAAGGCGTCCTGGAAAAAGCCGGGCACCGTGTGCTTGAAGCAGAGGATGGCCGCAAGGGACTCACCCTCTACCAGAAGGAACACGTCGACCTTGTCATTATGGACCTTCTGATGCCGGAGACGGACGGTCTTGAGGCCACGCTTCAGCTGACTCGCGAATACCTTGACGCCAAAGTGATTGCCATTACAGGAGCCCAGGGCGACCATAACTTCCTCAGTGTGGCAAAGCTTTTCGGTGCTCGCCAGGCATTTGAAAAGCCTTTCGATATCAACAAACTGCTTGATGCCGTGAAAGAGGAACTCGCCGCCTGATCCACCATAGGCTCTCTCTCCCGTCGGTTACGATCACTGATTTTCTTCATGATTCGATATTCTGCCGGTTCCTTTGTAAGCTGAACATATTCCGACACATTCCTTCCATGCCCGACGATCTTACCCACCGTGTATACTTGTGACTGTGAATAGCTGGTCTGATCCGTCAGGATCTGCGACGATGGCCTATGGATATTGAGACCTCCTCTCCAAACACGTTCCACACACGATCGACGCTGAAGACCAGGACCATTTGGATCTTACTTGTTATCTTGGCAATTGCGCCTCTCTTCCCATTGAGCAATTTTGTCGGGCACCCACACTGGGGTCAGATCCGCTGGATTCCCTTTCATGATTTCTCTCTATCCTGGAACAAGCTCGTAGACGTCATTGGCAATACACTATGGTTCATGGTGTTCGGATACCTTCTTTATTACCAACTGAATAGGAATGCACGCTCTCGTTGGAGCCTTGCTATGACGATCGCCATCGCGGGCGGCGTCTCACTCTCGGCTGAGCTCTTCCAAGTCTTCTGCCATCACCGCATCTCCTCTATCACGGATGTGATATGCAATGTGCTCGGCGCGGGCCTTGGTGGGTATGCTGCGGAGAAACACCCTGCCACAAGCTCAATAGAACCATGGCTACCGAGTTGGCTGACAACAGTTTTCGGTCAACCGCGCCTCAATGGAACTGCAAGCGTTTGCAGACAAGAGCTCCCCCTCGAATAGCGACGACGCTTTAGATCAGAGTCATGTATGCAGCGTTTTGCGCGCTAACCCTCGCATCATTGCCGAATCGGTATATCCAACTTCACTGAGAGCATCCATCAAGTGTAGCCTCTTCGAAGAGACCAAGTCCTTTGCCTTCGCATAATTCGTTGCACTAAACCGCGCCACGGCCGGTTGACCGTTTACAATCTGACAGGCCAACACCTCACCATCCACCTCAAGCGTCCCACCCTGCTGAATCAGAGCTTGGGCCTGAGCTATGGTAATGCCGTGCAGCTGAGCAAATTCTTGAATCCCCCCGGTCTCAACCAGTCGTCCATCCGGCATGATACAGAGCCGCTTAAAGTGCGGTGACCAGTCCTTTCGAAAATCGATATACTTGATGTCACCACCTTTGGCGACGGCACGATCCAATGTTCGGTAATCCAATCCCAAATTTTTCTGCTGAAGTTTGGCTTGTAGTTCACCGGGCAGCGCCTTCCTAAGGACCTCCCAGGCCGCCTCGACGAGGGGAAGCGCCCTGGATCGAACCATGTGCTCAGCTTCGGCAAACTGCACAAGATCCAAGGTCCACGTGTATTTGATCCCCTCCCTCGTTGGGTCGATCCGGCAGGCGAATAATCCTCGCGTGAGGATGCCCCCGATGTCTGGGTAGACATACGTTCCACCAGTCGTCAGCAGCATGATCATCGTTTCAAGTGGAACATCATAGCTCTCGGACAGGATCTTGGCATGGACCGGAAGGTCCTCCTGCTCCGTCATGGCACAGACAGTCACGTTGCCCGGCGCATCAAACTCCGAATAGTCTTCCACGATGTTGTAGAGCACCGTTCGTTTTGGCTTCTCAACTTTCCTCTTGATCTTGAACATCGCCCGTACCTCTTATGTTTCACGTCTCACTTTTTACTTCATCACGCACGAGATGCCCGTACGGCGGCAACACCTGCAATCGTTGATCTTCCGCGGGACCACCGACCGTGAAATGATACACCGACTGCATGGCTAAATTTTGGATCCCAACGATCTCATGAACTGGATCATCAAAGAAGCAGCCGATTCCCGTCGCTCGTACCCCTGCGGCTTCCGCTTCCAAATACATGACCTGCCCGAGCAAACCCGCCTCCCAAAATAGGCGTGGATACCACCAGGCACCGCGCTCCCGCAAGGTCCCCTCAAACTCAGCCACCATGCCGAATGAGAAGGCGCTGTCGCCTGCGATGTCCTGATGGCAACTGACCTGCACAGCCAGTTTTCTGGCATCGCCTTCAAGCAACCCATAGAGAGGCAGATCTGCCGGACAACCTGGTGCGCGAGACCAAATCAGCTCGAGATTCATGACTTGTTGAACGAATGATACTTTCCTGCTATCCCGCACAAGACAATACAGCCCGGACGTGAGCCCATCCACACGATGGACAAATATCAACAGATGAATGACCGGATCATAGGGCCAGGCATCCCACGGCATCGGCCGTTCCAATTGCGAACATTCAGCCAACGGCATGACCCGCTGCATCATCTGAAAGAATGATGAAGCAGATATCGACGTCTTGCCGTCAAATGCAACAGCACTTCGTCGCTGACGAATGATCTGGCCAGCCGTCGAACCGTGAGGGGTAAGGGGTGAGGGGTGAGAGGTGGAACGAGGAGACTGAAACGGAACCGTCCGTACATCACCAGTAATTTTCCAGGACGCCTCGGCGACTTCATCGATAATATCCCAATGGACACCATGTGCCTGACTCAAGCGATTGGCTTTCCCATGCCAGGCCCCACCGGCCAGTTCCTTCACAATCGCCGCATCAAGAAACAGCGGCACCTCCACTCCTTGACGTTTCACGTCTAACGTTTCACGTTTCACTTGTTGAGATGGCCAGATCATCGCCAGACAGTCCGGATGCTCCAGCTCAGCCTCTCCAAAGTCTTCCTTACGATCTGTCCCGAGCAGCATCGCCGCCGTATCCTGATCCACTCCATCCAGCAGCACCATATTCCAACCGAGCGTCGCCGCCGCGACCCTTGCAGTACCGATCGCATGTCCGACATCATGATTGCAGTAGCGAAAGGCCCGTTCACCATACTTCCAGGCTTCCCGCCAATGCACGGAGGTCAGCCCGAAGAGAAAGGCATTGTGAGGAAAGGCAGCCATGAGTCGAGCCACTGGGTCGGCCTGGAAATCGGCTCTCCGTTCCAACTCATGTTCTTTGGGTGCATAGTGATACAGTCCCGGCACCAGATCGACTCCTTGGATCCGCGGCAAAACCACATAGCCTTCTGTTGGATGCAGATTGCCGGACGACGGATTACTCCGAAGCGCCCACTCCGATTCGCCGGCTTTCTTCCAGGCTGACAACGCAAGAGCGAATTCAAAGAAACGGGATAAGGTTTTCAGGCTCACAGGCTGACAAGGAACACCGATTCGTTCGTACATCGTGTCATACGTCGGCGATAACGGCTCCTCGTCAGGCTTGAGCAACGGAAGAGGAATGAGTTGAGCCCCATCGAACCGCCGAAATGGATCAGGTTGATTGGCCCAATCGAGATACCCCAACGAACGAGCATAGCGGTTGAACTGGTGCTTTGTGCGGAGGTGATAGTGAATGACCCGATCAACGGGATCGGTCGGAGTAGACCCGCCAGCTGTATTGGGGTTCAGATTCTTGGTATACATTGTAGAGTTTTGATCAGTCTACAGAGCCCCCTCCTCTAAAGCAAAATAATGTGGCACACACTCATTGACCTCCATTCCTCCATCTCAGTATCCTTCAGCTGACTTGTCATCTCCCCGTTGAGGAGGCACGAGATACGATGCGCTTTGATCCTGCCCTTGCCGCACAAGAAGCTTTTCACCAAGCAGAAACTGAACTCGGCAGCGACTGGGATACGGCTATTGAGCTAGAAGGAACATTTTCCTCAAATGCCGGGATAACCGCGCGGGAAGCCTATGAAGGATTGCTCGCCCTTGCACAAAAGCACCCCAATGCCCATTCGTTCCAGGCCTTCTGCGTATACATCACCTGGCAGCAGGTGACGGAGGAGACAATTGCGCGGCATTTCGAGACAGGGATGAAGCTATGTGAAGCGTATCTCGTATCTCCTGAAGCGAAAGACCCAAGACACATTGAGCAAATCGCGGAGTTGCACGAATCCTTTCGGGCCGGGCTAGGCCTAGTGGAAGAGGATGACATCCAAGTGGAGTTCAGACGGGATACCCCCAAAGGCGGCGACTGACGACGTCCCCCGCGAGAAGTGCCGTCTCTCTGTCGTTTCAAGCTCGCTCGATCCCGCGCTTCACGAATAACATTTCACCATCTCATGAGCGAAGATCATAAACATCGAGCTCGGATCTTTCTCCATCGTGGTGATCTGGTTCAGGCTCGGACCGCCTGGGAAACAGCGGTGGCTGATGATCGTCTTGCAGACAGCCCACAAGCCTTGTCAGATTCTCTTGGAAACCTTGGCAATACCTGCGCGCTGATGAACGACCTGCTCCGCGCGGAACAGTGCTATCGGGAAGTGCTCCAGATTCAACGGACCGAGGGAAACCTCACGGCCGTGGCCCATACCTTAGTTAACCTCGGCAATCTTCATATCGCGTCCGATCATCCAGAAAAAGCGCGCCCCTACTATCTTGAAGCTATGGATCTCTTACGTCAATTGCAAGACAGCCGCGGCCTTGGGATCCTCTATACAAACCTTGCGCTCCAAGAGGCGCGTACCGGCCATTGGGCTCAAGCCGTCACGTCATTCAAGCAAGCACTCGATCATCATCGAATAGTCGGCAACGAGGAAGGGCTCGCCGTGACGTATAGCCAACTCGGCAAATGTTATCTCGACCAAGGTGAGCTCCTCGGAGCTGAACGCTGCCTCAACAACGCCTCGGAACACTACATTAAACTCGGCAACGAACCGGCTGAGGCGGCGGTTCTTCGCTATTTAGCAACCGTGTATGAGGCACGACGTGACCAAACGTCCGCCCGTCGCTGTCTCGATCGAGTCATAGCTTTGGATCAACGCTATGCGTTACCTGAGTTGCAGACTGACTTGAGCCACCTCGCCAGATTGAAGCAAGCCGAATAGGATCGAGTCAAGTACCTCCATCATTCGCTCACTTCTGATCTCCTACGCTTCTGCGAGCTGCTGGACAGAACTCAATCCTCTGCTACCTTAGAACACGTCACATCCGAACGCCTGCTGATTAAGTTTTCCCTCATAGAAGCCGACAGGATAGTAACAAGGAGAGAACATGACTTGGGTTGCCCACATTGCCGCGACGGTCATGATCTATCTGATCATGACAGCTCCCATTGCACAGGCCGATGACGGATCACCCACGATCACGGTTGGCACCCAAGAAGTCGGGATGACGGCCGGCTACATGTTCTCTCACCGACTCACAGAACTACACACAACGAAGCAACATGGCCCAGCCGTGATGCCTTCGTGGATGATTACATTGACGGACCCGATCGGGGATAGCTGGTACCGAGGACAGATCTCGCTCGGCGCAGAGATGGTCTACCTGGAGTTCCGGGAACCCATTGTGACACATGGCATCGGATTCACACCAAGGATCAAGTACACCTTCGTCGCCTTAGGTCGGCTTCGTCCCTATGCGGAGTTCACCGGGGGGCCATTCTGGACGGATCTTGGCGGTCGGATTCGGGAACAGGCCAACGAATTCAACTTCATCTTATCGGGCGGCGTGGGTGTGTCCTGGTTTATCACACCGCAACTCGCCTTCAACGCCGGCTACCGTTTTCATCACATTTCCAATGCCGGCACGGCATTTCCGAATCTTGGCCTGAATGCGAGTCTGCCCTTTGGTGGGTTTTCTTTTTATTTCTGAGGAGACGGTCATCATGACGAGACATGCTACCCGCTGGTCGATCGTGAGTTTCGTCGGAATTCTGTTGTGCATGAATACCGGATGCACCAGATCAATTGAATTGAAGCCTGCTTCGCCATATTCGCAGTCGACCGATACCCGCCTGCTTGCCAGCGATGAGCGAGTCCCGTTGGTCATGGACTCGTTTCATCTGTTACGAAACGGCGCACCACAAAATCCCTCGACTGAAACCGAACGGCGGATTCTCAATAGGGTTCAGGAAACCCGTCTCTTTTCGACCTTGATTCCACTCGGAGCACAATCGGATTCTCTTGGCGACAAAATCGTGTCCGCACGTATCACTATAGACGAAACCATCGAGCCACACTCATGGCTGTCCGCATTCAAAGGCATTATCCTTGGAGGCTCCATGTTTCTTCTTTCACCCTTCGTCGACTTTGAGTACGACTATGCCGCTAAGGTCGGGCTTGAACTCGAACGCTGGGATGGGCAAGTCAAACGGTACGAAGGCGTCTCATCGGGCACAGTCCAGTACAAATTATTCGGCGCGACACCGGTCATGATCGATGAGCTGAAGGGACACGTGACGGAAGCGTGCCTGACAGAGCTGACGACCCAACTTGTCCGCGACACGACGCTCTATATGGCCAGCAGCGCCCCGACCTCTGCCTCCGGTGTTCGTACAGTGACCGTGAGGGCCAAAAGGCCGTCGACCACCTTTCCTACACGGTCAACTGCCCCAACAACAACGCCTTCCCTCCCATGAAGCATATCTGCACCGTTTCTTTCCCCCACGTTCTCATGTAGCTGATCCTGTCACTCTAGTGCTATAGTACCCTCCGGTTTCAAGGGTAGGTACTATGGACATTGATGCGTTTCGTCAGATGGTCGCCAAGAATCCCAAAGGATTCCTCGGTCGCTATGGACTCGGTAACAAGATCCTTCAAGAAAACGGAAGCCTCGAGGAAGCAGTGGAGCATCTGACGGTCGCCACACAGCTGGATCCGACCCATGTCGCTTCCCATCTGGCCTTAGGACGGACCTTGATCAGACTGGGAAGAAACGTCGAGGCTAAGCCTGTGCTCACAGCCGGTATTGAGGCGGTCCTTTCCGGACGCTCAAACGGCGGAAGAGATCTGGTCCCTGAAATGCAGGAATTACTACGCACGCTCACATGACTCTGCCGCGACCACACATGGAGGAAACCATCCGTGACCCTCGACGATGCCAGGAAACGAATCGACTCAGCTGTTGCACAATATGGTCAGCATGCCGCACCTGCCATTGATTTGGTCATGGCGGAGGTTCGCTCCGATCTCGGGGCCCGAGCCTTCAATGAATTGGTTGAGGAGTTTGACCTTGAGCTGATGTACAACATCGCCCCCATGGAATCGGACCACTCCAATAGTTGAGGACATCCGTCCTCACTGGACGTCTCTCATGACCTGCTTGCATCCTTTTCTATGCCGCTGATCTGGGCAGCCATTTCTGCGCACGGATTCGGTCATGCCGCCCAGGTGGTGCCGGTACTCAATGCCTTAGGTAGTCTTGTTCCAGACCTCCGAGTGCTCCTACGCACGACCGTTCCTGAAACATTCTTTGTCGATCGCCTCAAGATTCCGTGGGAAATCAGTCCCGTCCAACAAGACGTCGGTTGCGTTCAAAATGGACCTATAACAATCAATGTAGCCGCAACGTGGTACGAGCATGATCGCTTCCATCGCACCTGGAGTGATAGGCTTCAGACGGAAGTCGACGCCATGCGTGCCGCCGCCCCAAAGATCGTCCTAGCGGATACGCCGTACCTTGCCCTTGCTGCGGGAAAGGCTGCGGGGATTCCTTCGGTCGCACTCGCGAGTCTTACGTGGGACCTGATCCTGTCTGAATACGAAGCTCCTCCCTCAATCGACAGATTGGCAATTACCCAATCGATTCGACAGGCCTATGGTCAGGCCGACTCTGCTCTCCTGATCACACCAGCCCCCTCCATAGAGAGCTTTTCTCAACGTGTCTCTATTGGACCGATCGCCGAACCAGCCGCATCGGCTCGTGAGCAACTGACCCCCAGACTCGCTCTAGCCTCTGACGAGCGAATCGTGCTTGTCGGATTCGGAGGAGTTCCCCTGAACTCGCTTCCCTTCGAAAAATTGGAAGCACTGACTGGCTATCGATTTCTCTTCGACGGAACGGTACCCTCAACAAGCACACGATTCATCTCAACGAGAACTCTTCCATTTTCATTCACTACATTACTGGCCTCGGTTGATGTCATCATGACCAAACCAGGCTACGGAACTGTGGTCGAAGCCGTCGCCTTACAAGTCCCGACTGTGTACGTTCGTCGATACAACTTCGGAGACGAACAATCTCTCGTGGATTACCTGCACCGCTACGGGAGAGGGCTCGAGCTGTCCATGGACGACTTCATGAAGGGGCACTGGGCGACAACGCTGGAGAGCGCCATCAAGCTCCCCACGACAACTCCACCTCCAGAACCCAATGGCGCACACGAAGCAGCCGCCATTCTAGTGCCATACTTCAAGCGCAATCGAAATTGACGGCATGTTTGTCACCCTCACACGCTGACAGCTTCCTCAAGAGGACTGCTCGTGTGAGACGTCACCTTCTCACCCCAGCACTGGCCATATCGGCTTTCGCCATGAACACGGTCGGATCGTGTAAGAGTCCCTCCGCACTGATAGATCCGCGATGGAACAGCCTCCATGGAAATCAACAACTATTCCATTTTCAAGCCTGTGGGAGTCGACATTCTTTTGCGCGTTTTCTTCTTGCCGAAGATTCAGGGTGCTATAGTTGTGACCGGTTGATAGATCGTCGCCCTGCTCCAGATCATTATTATTGCTATGCACACTGCCGCTCAGCACGCCGCGTCAACGATTGACCCAAAAGTCGCCATTCAAGCCGGCAAGGGGGACAATCATGCCTTCACCCAACTCTATGATCAATCGAGCACCATTCTCTTCAGCTTGGCGTTGAGGATACTCGGTCGCCGAGAGGACGCTGCTGATATCCTGCAGGAAGTTTACGTCGATATCTGGAAACGAGTTATTCGCTATGACGTCGGACGTGGTACACCAATCGCCTGGCTTATCACACTCACCCGCAGTCGAGCCATCGATCGACTACGAGCCTCCGACCCTCAACTGCGTCGTCAGACCTTGCCAACAGACGGCACTGAGTCTGCCGTCCTACCTGGCCAATTTGAGAGTCCAGCGGACCAAGCACTTCGGACCGTGATCAGCAAGACACTCGAAGATCTGCCGAAGGCGCATCGACAGGCAATCGAACTGGCATACTACGAGGGCCTACTTCCAGCGGAGATTGCAACGCGACTCAATCAGCCGCTCGACGCGGTAATCACGCGACTCAAGCTCGGTATGTCGCAACTGCATAAGTCCCTACACACCTACTGGGAGCAAGATCTTTCGGCATGACACACCACGATCTCGAAGACACCGTTCCGTTCTATGCAATCGGCGCCCTCGAAAAGACCGAACGGCAAGCCCTGGAGGCCCATCTGCTTTCAGGATGTGTCCCTTGCCGTACCATCTTGAAGGAATATCAGTCGGTCGCGGTGGCGCTTCCCTTTGAACTCACGCTTGTCCCTCCCCCCCGGCATCTAAAGGCAAAGATCATGGGCGCCCGCACCATGCCTCAATCAGCAGAGGCGGCTCTCGATTCACCCGCCAAATCCAGCCTTGAGCCCGGTGAATGGATGAATCACCTGTTCCCACCATCTACAGCCTCCACACCGTCGTTTGGGTGGGTACTCAGTATGGTGTTCCTCGTCGTCCTGGGTATCGTGGCGTTCTTGAGTTGGAATTCCTCTCCCCAAGAAACAGCTACTGCAAGCAAAGTCGCTGAACTGCAGGTCCAAGCGGACGAGGCACATGCCAAACTGGCCATTCTCCAGCAACAACTGAAGGAGCGGGAAGCGTCTCTTGCCCAGACGCAGGAAGAATTGCAGCGGCGTCTCGCAGAACTGGCGGAGGTGAAAGATCAATTGATCCAACGCGAAGCCGAGTTGGATGACCTGAAAAGCCACCTCACGCCACAACGTACAAGACCAACAGCCTTACCGTAGGAGTACCGGACAACACTCTTTTACAAATTCTCTGCGCTCCTGTCCCTCTCTCCGGCTCCTGTGCTAGCATGCAAAGTAACCGTGACAAGCTCTACAACATCTCCATCGATACAACCTGACAGTAGTGATTCCCATTTCATGGGGCTGGCGCTTCAACAGGCTCGACGTGCACCTCTCGTCGGGGAAGTCCCCATTGGCGCCGTGTTGGTGTCTGACAACCATGTGATCGCGGCTGCTCATAACTATCGAGAGATCTTGCAGGATCCAACGGCGCATGCCGAAATCCTCATCATCAGAAAAGCCGCGGAGCAATTGAAGACATGGCGCCTCACCGACACCACACTCTACGTCACGTTGGAACCCTGTCCGATGTGTGCCGGAGCCATTGTGCAAGCACGTATTACAAGGCTCGTATTTGGCGCCTGGGATCCCAAGGCAGGTGCCTGTGGTTCAATCCTCGATATTCCCTCTGAACGCCGCTTCAACCATCGAGTACAGGTAACCGGAGGCCTACGTGAGGAAGAGAGCCGAGGACTCTTGCAGAAGTTTTTCCGAACCAAGCGAGAGACTCTTACCCAACAGCGCAGGCTCTCAACATCCGTCTCCCAAGGAAAGTCTGATTGATTCTGATCTCAGTCAACCGGCGCTTAAAACAGCGGAGAATAGAACGGCATTCCCTCAAAAGTTGGCATTGATCAGAGACTCCAGAGGTGTGACCTCCCTGCATAGAGGACCAGGCGACAGCCAATGAGCAGAGTCTGATACTCTGCAATATATCAGCAGACACATTACCCATCGCCAGCTCTATACGGAGGTGTGAAAGATGAGGCCTTGGAAGCACAGAACACGGAGGGGAATTCTTAACTTGTGTGGCATGGCCTTAACGTGTGCGTGTCTCGCAGGTTGCTCATCCAAAGGACCAGCAACAGAACGGATATCCTCTCAACTCCCTCTCCCTATTCAGCTATCGAGCGCAACCGCCTACAGCGAAGGCAACTATATGGAAACATGCCGTACGAACGACGTCCCAATTCCGCCTGACTGGAAACGGTCTTCCTCGGAATGGGTGAGCCACGGCGATCTCAAAACCATACTACTTACGTCAAATAGTCTGGAACAGACTCCGGTTGACGCAACCTCGTTCGCGAGCGTCTGGTCCTATGCACCAATCCAGGGAAGGGGTGCCTGCATCGCACTCGGGAGGAATGGAGGATCATTTCAAATCATTTGCCAGAGTGCCACGACCGGACACGCCTGTTTTTGGGGGAACGACCCAAGCTCCGCAGAATCAACCTGGACACCTGCGACAATTGATATCCCCATCACCGCCCTTCGCGATCCCGTTCAGGGGTTTGCTCCAGGCACCGTCGGCTGTACCGCGTGTCATCGCGGCAATAACGCTTTTCTCTACGCCCCTGACGATCCCACATGGGCCACGGTATTGAGACCGGACCGGCCCCGCCCAACATTTACCACTCGAGTAGAGCAATCTACCCAGCAGGGGCAACTCACCTTCGGCTCAACAACCATCACGTATCCCCGCTTTATCCCGGTCGGGGGAAAATCCATGGTCCTAGACAATCCCCTGACAACGACAACTGGGTGCTCGGGATCCTGCCACGAGCTACACATCGAGATGTTAAAAAAGAATTACACTGTGGAAGGATACGTCCGAGCTCCGCGGCCTATGGGTCCAAGCTGCGCGGCAAACTCACCACCGGATGATCCAGCCATGAACTGCTATCACCGGTAGGAAATGACCATCTCAGTCTCTGAAATTGATCTTCGATCAAACGACGAGTACCATGGGTCCATGCAGCCCTCTAAAACCCCTTCCCCCAAAAACTGGCGGCTGAGCGCCATCGTCGCACGCTCGGTCGGGATCGTTGCCATCGCACTGGGATTCGTGATTGGAATGTATGGGCTCGATCATCCTAAATCACACTGGCTTCAGACCGCACTTGGATTACTGGTAACCGGAATGATTGCCCAAGGCTATGCCCTCTACTGTTCGATCAAACGGATACAACAGCTGAACTCCTGAGCCTAATTCTTCACACAGGCTTTGCAAGTTGGCCAGGCCATGCTCACCGGCTAGTTGGTCCAGGCATGGTGCACCACCATAGAAACTCCTGGATTGCCTGACCAATTTATGATCGGCTGGAATAAGACGCCTTCTGCGATATCCTCACCCACCATGAATAACAACTAAGGGAGGTTTGATTTATTCCCCGTTGGTGATGGGCTACCAGGACTGCAGCACTGAACGGGAGGCCATCATGCAGCAACAGACGTTTGCCGAAGTCCCATTCGAACAGCATCGCAAGCCCACCCCCCCGGAAACGATTTCTCGACGAGATGAATCGCGTGGTACCGTGGGCGGACTTCGTCGCGGCAATTGAGCCCGTCTGTCCCGAGGCCGAGGGTATTCACTGTTGACGACCGAGGTCAGTCCGACTTCAACCATATTCTGGCGTAGGATTCACCCCACCCTCTATTCTCTTCCGATCTTCCTGGTGGGTCGCACGAGAAACTGAAGCAACTGGCCATCTGCTGTTTTTGTCATCACGGAAACAGACCCAGACATGGGTTGACGGCGAATCTTCCACTCTCGGTATAAGACAACTCCGGCCACCATTGTTACGAGCCCGCCAAGCAGCCACCAGGTGATCATGTGTCCTCCCTGATTGTCAGACTCAAAGCGCCTCGCGCACGCTAACAGAGCCACAGACGTGCAGCATCACAGAACGGCAGATCGACGTCATCATACCCTATCGGTAACAAGCCAACACTCAACTCACACGCGTCCCTTCGATACCCCCTCTTTTCTACCATAGTCTCATGGAATTGCATAACATCAGGTGCAGCGCAACTCAAGTTCGGAATGTCGATTGTATCGTTACACTTGCCGTACGCAAGACACCTCTCACGTGTACTGTGAACGCAAATCACATGTCGAGTCAACGGATCTCTTATAAACCGCGTCAATCGGCACTGCACATGGTATGCTTATCTGTAGCGATCAACATCCGCAACATCTGAACGTTGCCTAACACGATCGGTTTCCAGACTATGGTTTTGATTGTGATCCACTCGTGATGACATATCCCACTCTCTTGCACCGACATCTCTCGCTGCACCCAGTAAACAGGCCACCCATTAGGGAGGCGTGATGTCGACTGCAAAGCCACGCATCTTGATTCTGGGTGGAGGGTTCGGCGGAATGTATGCCGCGCTGGAATTCGAACGGGCACTTGAGCAAGGTGCGAACCTAGACGTCACCCTCGTCAACCACGATAACTTTTTTCTCTTCACCCCGATGCTGCATGAAGTGGCGGCGAGCGACCTCGATGTCACCAATATCGTGAGCCCCATCCGCAAGTTGCTATGCAAAGTAGCGTTCTTTCATGGCGAGGTCGAAGTCATCGATCTGGAACAGAAACGCGTCGGCCTGTCGCATGGGCATGACAAACATTGCCATGCGCTGCCGTACGACCACCTCGTGTTGGCACTTGGAGCCAGCACGAATTTCTTTGATATTCCGGGCTTGGCCAGCCGTGCCTTTACCATGAAAACGCTCAGTGACGCAATTTCGCTGCGCAACCACCTCATCGCGAACCTGGAAGAGGCCGACTTTGCGTGTGGCGCCTCGCTCCGTACCGGCCTCATGAATTTCGTGGTGGCCGGAGGTGGGTTTGCCGGAGTCGAAACCATTGCGGCCATGAATGACTTTCTGCGGGAGGCGGTGCGGTTCTTTGCGCATTTACGGGAAGATATGCTGCGGGTCATTCTGGTCAGTGCGGGGCCGGTCATCTTGCCGGAGCTCGGAGCGAAGCTCGGGACCTACGCACAACGCAAACTGACGGAGCAGAAAGTGGAAATCCATGCAAACTGCAAGGTCACCGTCGTGACGGACCACGATATCACCCTCAGTGATGGAACGACGGTAACGACTAATACACTAGTCTGGACCGCCGGCATCAGTCCCCATGCGCTATTGGGTACACTCCCCTGCCCAAAAGCCAAGGGACGGGTCCTCGTGAATGAGTATCTGGAGGTTCCTGGATGGCCCGGGGTCTGGGCCTTGGGCGACTGTGCGATGGTGCCTGACCGAAAAACGGGTGCATTTCATCCTCCGACCGCGCAACACGCGCTACGTGAAGGACGGGTAGCAGCAAAGAATATCCTGGCAACGGTTCGACAGGGATGGAAGCGACCGTTTGTCTACTCCACGATAGGGCTGCTTGCCCCGATCGGGAAACGAACCGGTGTTGCAAACATTCTCGGCGTCAATTTTTCCGGCTTCATTGCCTGGTGGCTGTGGCGAACGATCTACTTGCTGAAACTCCCTCGTTTTGAGAAGAAAGTGCTTGTAGCCTTGGATTGGACCCTGGACGTGCTCTTTTCGAAGGATCTGGTCCACTTCCGAACCACTCGCTCCCTTTCCTCGCCACCAGCAACAAAGCCGTAAAACAAATCGACCGGCAAGAGGTGGATTCCGCACATCTTGCGTGAGAAGCCTAGTAGAACGCTGGACGGGCATATCCCAGACAGAGATTATATCCTTCATTTTTCAGCTTCATCCCATTACAATGACTTGCCTTCGATCACAAACGAGTATGACCTTAACTCCCATCCCCTTCTACATCCTCTGCGGCTCGCTTGGTGCCGGTAAAACAACGCTCTTGATGCGATTGCTGGAGCATTGGAAAGACCAGGGGCAACGAGCAGGCGTCCTCATGAACGAGGCTGGGTCGGTCAGTATCGATGGCCCTCGGGCCGGGACGCTTGCCGAGCAGGTCATGAATCTGGCCGGCGGTTGTGTCTGCTGTGATACGAAGGAAGACCTCTCGTGGGGTGTCGCCCAGCTGGTCCGTGATTATGCGTCGGATGTGTTGATTCTAGAATGTTCAGGACTGGCAGATCCAGCTGAGGTTATTGATGCGGTGACGGACGCCTATACCGCTCGGCTAGCCACACTTGAACGAGTCATCGCCCTTCTCCACCCAGTCTCAACGGAAGAAAGTCATTCCAGCGCCTATGTGACCACGCAAGCGATCCGCTGTGCCGACGAACTCATCCTGAACAAACGAGACCTCTATGTCCCCGGCCACTGGGAAGGATTCCGGGCTGGGATCCTTGAACAAAACCCCTATGCTCGCCTGTGGGAGACATCACACGCACGACTGAATGTGGCAGATCTGTTATCCCCTCACCCTTCAACGAGACCCGCCACACCAACCAACGTGCACTTCAGCAAATCGCATAAGTCTCATCAGCGAATGACGTATCATCCCATCGCCACCACCGTTCCATTGCCCGGTCCGCTGAACCGCCGGCGATTCCTCGCATGGATCAAGACGATCCCCAAGGAACTCGAACGGGCAAAAGGCTATTTCCGTTTTGCGAAAGAGCCGGAGCTACAGGAGTTCCAATATGCCCCGCCAGGACAGGCCACGATCTCCCCGCTCACGTTGTTGGATGAACCGAAACCAGCGTTGGTACTGATCGGAAGGGGATATGATGTGGACCGCCTACGAGATACGCTCTTAGCGACAGTGGAACACCGACCGGAGACCTTGTAAAGATCAGGACCGGACTCCCGCTTCCTTGACAGGATTGACGACCGACTCGAACTTCTTCCTGAACCTGGGCCATTGCAACAAGAGCCAGGCCGCGCCTCCGCCCATTACTCCGCCCAGAACCCACCCGCCAAGCACATCAGTCACGTAATGGGCGCCAACATAGACGCGGGCAAATCCAATCAATGCAACAACCGGCCAGGTGACCCAACCAGACGCGGGATAGAGGACCTGTAAGAATGATGCAATGGCCGCAGTATTCGCGGCGTGATTCGATGGAAAACTGAACAACCCCCCACAGCCGCTTGGCTCGATCTTCACCGCTTCGGTGAGGGCCCGACAGGGTCTCACCCGTTCAAAGACCCACTTGAGCTGGCCACCAAAGAAATCGGCTAGTCCGACCGATGCTCCCAAAACCGGCCCCCCCAGGAAGGCCTCTCGATGGTTGCACCAAATCCAATAGGCAATCGCGCAGGCACCAGGAAAGTAGAGCGTGCTGCGGTTTCCCAGTTGCAGAAAAAAGTAATCGGCAGCCGCTGACTGGCCTGCCAATCCGTTGATCGCCAAGAAGAGCGTCTCGTCCACACCCATGCATGCGACGATAAGGCCTTACTCCGCAAGCGTCAAGCGTCAACTGATCTCTTGTTCCATCCCCCAACGACGAAATAGAGACTGTGAAAGAGACCTGAGGAACCTGATAAAACAACTGTGTGATCTATGGGGAATCTGGCTTTGACCCTACTATGAATTCGATTGCTCCCTCAGCGACCTGGGAATTGATAGAGAGGCTTAGGGGAATTCCGACCGAATCCAAGGCCTCAGCTAGCATTAGACCAAAAACTGGAATCGTAGTACGATCTCGAAATCTCAGCTTCAAGCCAGACATGCTTTTGTCAAATATGGCTATCCTGAGGTGGACGTCGGCCCATCCAGCTTCCTTCAAAGTATCCCGGATTTGTGTCGCGAACATGCGTCCTTCTTCGTCCCCCATAAGGCATGTGATGTCTAATTCCCCCTTAGGGATTGGCTTTAAAACTTCAAGTAGCCGAGTTCTTTGGGTTTCTGTAATGCGACGAGGTTTTATTCGCTCTTGGACTTTCACAAGTTCGATTTCTGCTCGAGCTGCTCGTTCCCGGAGACCTGCTGCCTCAAGCTCTAGCTTGCTCGTCCGCTCTTTGGCAGCAGCAGTTTCGGCGAGTGCCATCGCGGTTCCTTCACCCGCTCGCGCAGCCTCTGCCTTTGCCTCCTCCGACTGTACCTCTGCAGCTTTAATCATGTATTCTGCACGCGCTGCTCGCTCTCGAATGGCCGCTGCCTCAACTTCCAATTTACCAGTACGCTCGTTTGCGGCAGCCGCATCTCCTAATGCTTTAGCCGTTTCCTGGCGCGCTTTTATCACTTCACTCTCTGCAGTTTTCATCTTCGCTGCGTATTCCGTCTCGAAACGCATTCGGCCTTCTTCTTTCATCTCGTTGACAGTGGAAGAGAACCACCAAGACAAGCAGCCAAACAAGGCACCCGCCGCAGTCAAACCAACGGTTGTTTTTCCTGTCCAATCCGCAGCCCGCTGCAGATGAGGAATAGCCCCAGCGTTTGTCTCCTCTTGAAAGCTCATCTCCTCTTTCAAGGAATTGACCTTTGAAGAGAACCACCAGGACAAGCAGCCAAACAAGGCACCCGCCGCAGTAAGACCTACGGCCGCTATACCAGTCCAAAACGTTAAAGATTCAAATGCGGAGGAGGTCATCTCATTTCCTCTAGTTCTGGCAGGTTCAGGACTCAAGCCAGAAGCGCGAATGATACTGATTGTACGAGTGGATTACAAAGGCGAGCGTGAGCCGTTGACGTGATGATTAGGGTTCAAAATAAGCCATAGCCGACCAGGAGTAGGAAATCACATAGGTGACGGAGGACAGGGGGCCGACACGTGTTGATTACGAGGCAAGAACGATTAGATGTGTGAGTCCAACTCACTCCCTATTCCCACGGTCACGCCATTTTCACCGCGTGCGAAAATGGATGCGAACGGTCAGCTCGCCGTCCACCGGGTCATCGCCGCTCATTTGGGGATCGAAGGTCCATTTGCCGAGCGCCTGAACCCCAGCGGTGGTCAGCTCACGATGCTTGCATGGCTCAAGCACGACGACAGTGACCTTCGCATGCTTAGAGACTAACAGGCGAGCCTTCATCCAATCATCGATCTCCTGTCCGTTGAGCGAGGTGGGAACGGCGGGCCAAGGAGTAGACTTGGCCACAGGACCGAGCTGTTGATCCTTATTGAGGGACAACCCATGGACATGAACCTCAGGCAGCTCCAGTACATCTTCCTGGTGATCACTCTCATGCGTGGCCTCGTCACCGACCACAGCGTAAAGCACGGCCGGCCACGCCAAGACAACAGCAAAGAGTAGTCTATAAATAGATCGCATAAGTTCTCATTTTACGCTATTAACAACCGGATGCTCAAACGGGCCATACCTTCTCACCCACCCCCTCGCACCAAGACACGCATAACTCCGAAAGGCTGTAGCCCCCAGCCTACGACCCCAAATATTCTCCACCGGATGCTCAAACGGGCCATTCAACAAGGCCGCAGGCGATGTGCGAACCGGAGGCGTACCCTCTGGGGTACGTTGAGGATTCGCACAAGCCGAGAACGCAGTTGATGGCCCGTTTCAGCATCCGACTAGAAGAACCATTGCCCGCGAAAGAAGAACGATCGCGGCATACCGGCATGAGAGACACCGAGACCGATACTGCCTTCGCCCTGGTTGATGAAGTACTTCTGATCCAATGCATTCACGATATCAAACCCGACGACAAACTTCTGGCCGTGCCACGGTAAGGGAATGACATGGCTGATCGAAAAGTTATAGATCGTGTAGGTCGGACTATGGCTCGAGTTGGTCTTGGCACCCTCTTCTGCCGTCCGCAATCCCGATGCAAAGAGCACCTGCCCGGTGAAGGTCGTTCGATCGAGCAATCGGTAACTCAGGATCCCCGAGGCCGTCAGTGTCTGCTGATGATCGCAATGGACGCCGCTGCGCGAGTTGATATCGGCGATTTCTTCAAAATGCACTAGATTGTGCCCGGACTGCAAACCATAGCCCTTGCACTGTCCCCAGGCAATATTGGCACGACCCGTGAGATTCTCCATGAACCAGACCTTGAGCGCAGCATCGGCCCCCCTGGTCCATCCCCGTTCAAAGGCTATGTAGTTCAGTAAGGGCGTCGTGCCTAACTGGTGAGCATCCGACATATAATTGGCGAGCTTATAATACCCCGTGAGCTGGAGGGTCGCCCAATCCGCCAGAGCATGGACGCTCCCGATTTGGAAGTAATGGGCCCGCTCAGCCCGGGGCTGATTATCGGTGGTGTCCTCAGGGTTCGCCTTGGTTCCCTCCAAGTTCAAGCTAGCAAGCGCAAGCCGCTCGAGATTCGGGGGGGTAAACATGCGCCCATAGAACGCGTGGAAAGCATGGGCTGGATTATATCGGTACGTGACACCGACTCGCGGGCTGATCTGTCCTTCGTCGCGAAGGTACTGCACCGTGTCCGCACGAAGCCCGATGTTAACGGTCCAATGTTCATTCGGTGTCCACTGATCCTGAATCCAGAACTCTTGCCGCCACCCGATAAGCCGGTTATCGCCACCGGGGGTAATCACACCTCCGGTCGGATTTCCAACGCCGTCATCCAGAAAGGTAAACAGTCTGGTCTTGTTGATCGCTTGGGTCCGATCGATCTGAAACCCTGCCTTGATCAAGTGTTCCTTGCTGTGGACGTACGTGTAATCCATGCGCACACCACCGGAATAGCCGGTCCGGTCTTGGCTCCCGGCCGAGAAAGGTTCTTCGACCTCCGGCACATAGGCGAGGACATTCAACGGATCTGTTCGAAAGGTGGCTCTCGTGTGACGAAAATACCCGGCCAAACTGAAAAAGTTTCGGGTATTGATATCGTGCCGCCAAACCAAATGGCCGTATTGGTTATTCTCCTTCTGATTTTCATCCACCATTTCCGACGGCACCGGCGTAAACCCTCCGGGCAACAAGCCGAGAATAGTCGGGTTTGCCTCCAGCCCAGGGGAAGTCGGAATCTGATATTTCGCGATAGAGTTCAAGAACAAGAAAGTAAAATTGTTATTGTTATCCAGCTGATAGTCGCCACGGAACATCGTCTGATTCCGCTCGCTCTGACCATGAAAAATAGAGTGACCAACGGTCGGGGGCTCGATGCCTCGATTCGTCGCCGTATGGCTGTTCAAAAAGTAGTAGCGGAATTTCTCGCCGATCGTGCCTCCGTACTCAAATGACGGGTTGATCGTCTTGTTCGACCCGCCGAACATCTGGACCGACCCAAACCCCGGCTTCGTGCCGCTCTTCGTCGTAATGTCGATCAATGCGGCCGTCTTATTGCCCACATTGGCTTCCATCCCACCCAGCACGATATCGGCCCGTTCCCACGCCCGTGGCGTAATCACATCGGAAAAGGTCGAGGAAACTGTATCGGGAATGGGAACTCCGTCGATCCTGAGTTGAAGATTCGCATGGTCCTGTCTGATATGGACCTGTTTGAGCGACCCATAGGCCGCGCCCGGAATGGTCAGCAACACATCGTGCAGGTCATTGTTGTTCCCCCGCGGAAGGATGTCGATCTCCTTCCGGCTAAGTGAATAGGTCTCGCTGGATGCCTTCGTTTGAATAGGCGGCAAGGGTGCCACGACCTCCAGCGACACCTCTTTGGTCTTGGAAAGGGTCAGAGTGACTGGTTTCAGAGGTTCTTCTCCCAACGCCAGCACCACATATTCACTCCGATAGGTCTCCTGCACAGCACTCACGGAGTAGGTACCGCCCTCCTTGACAGAAATTTTGAACTCCCCGGCATCGTTTGAGACCCCGGTGGATACCATGTCACCTTCTTGGCTTTTGACTTCGATGACCGCTTGCGGCACCCGCCGAAGGTCCTGATTTTGGACAACCCCCTTGATCGTCTTGGTCGACTCTTGATCTTCAGCGTAACTGATAGCACACGTTCCACATACGACTGCGGCGACCGTCAATCGAAGCGTCACATTCAACACACGTCTCACGAACGAATGCATCATGTCCCTCCTCGCTCACAAACCCATTGGTGATAAAACAGAATGGGCAGAACAGCCGTACGCAGACCGCGTGGCCACTCAACCCATCCTGCCTACTGGATATGCTCGCTCAGCTATACGTGTGGAGGGGCGCGGGAAGGACCAACAAGTGAGAGGACCGCTGAGAGGAGGATGGAATCGGACGGAGGCGCCTGCTGCCAAACAACGTCACAGACAGCACATCGCGGAACATCCAGATCAACCGACCCAGCGATATGATGCTGAACCCACTGACAGATGTCGGTGTCCGAATGTTCATGGCCATCCGTATCGGCAGCGGCCAATTCATGGTGAACATCCTGAGCCACGGCAAAAGGCGCCAGCCCCAGGATGAGACAAATCATCCCCACCGCCACTCCTAAGCGGAGGAACGGGAAGAGATATCTAAACCTTCTCAAAAACATGGCCGTAGAATAGGCACCCATCAGTCAGAATTGCAAGAACCACCAAGACCGGGCGTCATGATGGCACCTGATCCACTCCCTCGTAACCGATATGGACTTTTCTGCTACGATTCGCTAGTATATTGCCCCCTCAAGGCAAGATCCTATTGAGAGCCGAGCCATATACTGCATAGCAGACCATGAATAGACCGATCGACAATCAACACGTTATTGAGATTAAAGCGCTGCCCTCTCCCCGCGCCATCAAGACCAAACTCCCGATTACTGATCAGGCCGCGGCGCTCGTCGTGGAAACCAGAGAAGCGATTCGCCGCATTCTTCATGGGCAAGACCGCGACCGGCTTCTGGTCATCGTGGGCCCCTGCTCGATTCATGACCCCAATGCCGCATACGAATATGCCGCTAAGCTGAAACCTGTCGCTGATGCCCTGCGTGACCGACTCCTGATCGTGATGCGGACCTACTTCGAAAAGCCGAGGACCACGGTCGGATGGAAGGGCCTCATCAATGACCCACATCTCGACGGAACCTGCGATATCGCAACGGGAGTGGAGTTAGCGAGGGCAATTCTCCTCAAGATCAATCAATTGGGCCTCCCCTGCGGGACTGAGCTGCTGGATCCGATCAGTCCGCAGTACGTCGCAGATCTCATCAGCTGGGCGGCCATCGGAGCCCGTACGACCGAAAGCCAAACCCATCGAGAAATGGCCAGCGGAGTTTCTATGCCGGTTGGGTTTAAGAACGGCACCGAGGGCAGTCTCCATGTCGCCGTCAATGCCATGACATCCGCCCGCACGGCACATCATTTCGTTGGCATCAATGCCGATGGACAGACCGCGATCATCAGAACCATGGGCAACCCCGATCGACATATCGTGCTCCGTGGCGGAGGCGGAAGAACCAACTACGAAGCAGAACACGTCGCCAAAGCCGAAGCGGCCGTCGCAGGAGAAGGCATTGCCCGTCCCATCATGATCGATTGTTCGCACGACAACTCAAAGAAAGATCACACCCGCCAAGGATTCGTCGCCCAAGAGGTGCTGCGGCAGTTCCGCGAAGGCCGCCAGACCATCATGGGGCTCATGCTCGAAAGCAATCTGAACCCCGGAAAACAGGCATGGAAGCAAGGCGTGGCCCTTCAGCATGGTGTCTCCATTACCGATGCCTGTCTCGGTTGGGACGAGACCGAACAATTATTGAACGAGCTCGCCGCAGCCATCACTCCGAAGCCCGTCTCCTGAGCACTTTCCTACCTGATTCTCTGACACAGAAATGTCGGTCAGACGATTACCTCATGATAGGATGTACGAATGTTGATTGATACCCACACCCATCTCGACGACGCCCGCTACAACGACGATCGGGAGGCCATGATTGCCCGGGCACGAGAGGCCGGTGTTGAGGCGTTCCTCACCATCGGTTGCGATTTGGCCACTAGCCATGCGGCTGTTCGACTGGCCGACCACTTTCCTTTCGTTTATGCCTCAATCGGTGTCCATCCACACGAAGTCAAGCATATCGGTGACGGGTGGTATGATGAGTTCCGCCGGCTCGCGAAAAATAAAAAGGTCGTCGCCTACGGGGAGATCGGATTGGACTATCATTACAACCACTCCTCGCCGAAAGAACAGCGCGAGCGGTTTCGTGAGCAAATTCAGCTCGCCCGCGAACTCAGGCTACCTGTGATTATCCACACGAGGGAGGCCCAGGAGGATACGATCGCGATTTTAAAAGAAGAGAAGGCGTCAGAAATCGGCGGGGTGTTTCACTGCTTCTCCGGAGATGCCTGGCTGGCGAAGGATGCGTTGGATCTTGGATTCTATCTATCCTTCTCGGGCATCCTTACATTCCCAAATGCCGCGATGCTGCGTGACATCGCCAAGAACACGCCTCTCGACCGGGTATTGATCGAAACTGATTGCCCATATCTCACCCCTGTACCCTACCGGGGGAAACGCAACGAACCGGCGTACGTCTCGCAGGTCGCTCAACAGTTAGCTTCTATCCATAGTTTGCCAGTGGACGACGTTGCCGAACAGACAAGCAAGAACGCAAAGCAGTTGTTTAAAATCGCTTGAGGTGTCGGTCACGCTGCCGTTGAGACTTGGGAAGCTTTCTCGGGTTCCCTTTTTTCTCTGGCCCGCGCCGCGCCGGATAGTCTTCTCCTGGATCCAGCTCTTTATGCGGCACACTCCCGCTTGGGAGCGATGATGCCCGTAGTTTGGAAGCAAACTCCAGAGCGCCCATGACAAAGGCTCCATGGGCCCTGGCCGCATTCACGATTTCATGGTCTGAGCTGACCACGGCACAGTCAGGTCCATACTCTCGAGCAAGTCGTTGAATGACCTGATCGGCTCGCTCTCCTCGCTTGGAATAGATCACCTGCACTCCGGAACGGTGCTCCCGCTGCTCCGATGGCTGCCCCTGCTGCCACCCATCAAACACGACGGTAATGTGATGGTTTTTGCGATGTCGGTAACTCGCCAAGTCACGCAGCAATTGCTCGCGAGCGGCTTCAAGGTGTCCGGAAAGCGCTCTCCCGCCAGACAGAAGATTATACCCATCAATAATCAGGTACGTCGGCATACCTCACGCTACCACAGCCTTCAACCGACCGTCACTGTGGATCTCGTCGATCCAACTCGTGTAGTTCTTGACAAGGCGACGGACATCTGAGAATAGTTTCCCATCATCTATCACTGAGAAGAGGCCACAAAGGGTCCATGCAAGAACGAGCGCCCTGGCTGTTTTCACTCAAGCCCCTCACGCTCCTGGTGATCAGTACTCTCTTCTATCTCTCTCTCCCTCATGAGATGGGTCCCGTAGCCTGGGCAGGGTCATCAGACAAACCACGGACCCTGTCGATACAGGGATCGAAACAGAGCCATGTCAGGGGGACCCCCGCTTCCCTCGCTCCCGTGACCATCCGTAATGTCCGCGCGACGACCAGTCCTGAGAAGATCAGGCTCGTTCTAGATCTTGATCGTCATGCCACAGTCATCGAACAGCGAGCAGTAGATGCGAGCCAGGTGGTCATTGCCCTTCCTGATGCCTGGCTCAGCCAAGCCGCACAGAGCAGGACCCTGGACGGAACGATCCCCTCGCCCTTCATGGTTACTCAAATCACGCCTCACGCGGTGGCCGTCTCCCTGCCAAGAACTTCATTCCAATCGTATAGGCAGTTCCTTTTATCCAATCCTCCACGCTTGGTCATCGATGTCACCCTTCCCCTGGAGCAAAACCTGAGCCCTGCCAGTGTCCCTCCAGAGGCTCCCAAACGTGTGATCTCGACAGCTGCTCAGCCTTTTGCCCCACGAACAAAGGGTTACACCACCATTGTGATCGATCCAGGCCATGGGGGAAAAGATCCGGGTGCACGGGGGATTCGAAAAACCGAGGAGAAAGACATTACGCTCAAGGTAGGGCTCCAGCTCCGCAAACTCCTAAGCAAGCAACCCGGGGTGCGGGTGTTGATGACCCGAGACCATGATGTCTTTGTAGAATTGGAGGAACGGGCTCGATTTGCTAATAGCCACGAAGCTGACCTGTTTGTCTCCATCCATGTCAATTCCCATCCCTCCCGCACGGTCAAAGGCATAGAAATCTATCACTTTGGAGAGGCCAAGGATCAACGCGCGCTCGAGGTGGCAGCACGGGAAAACGGAACTCCCATCAGCAACACCGGCGTCGGGTGGGAATACCTGGTGGCCGATCTCCTCACGACGAAGAAGATTGAAGAATCACTTGAGCTCGCGTGGAATGCCAAAGCCGCCATGGTGGCTCAGATGAACGGCCACTATGACATTGACGATCATGGCGTCAAGACCGCCCCCTTCTATGTCTTGAGATTCACGAGCATGCCCAGTATTCTCGCCGAAATTGCCTATATTTCGAATCCTTCAGAAGAAGAGCTGCTCCATAAACCGGTGTTCGTCCAGGATGTTGCCCAATCGCTCTACCAGGGTATTGTCGCCTTCCTCTCAGCAGGCAAGTCTGATATACGCTAAGTTCATCCCAATCAAACGTTTTCTTCACCTCCTGGTCCGAACATGTCCACCATAAAGCTCACCCTCGAATATGACGGCACCGCCTATGCCGGCTGGCAACGTCAGCCCGACCAGCCGACCATTCAGTCGGCCGTTGAAACTGCCATTTTCGGTGTCACCCAGATCACTGTGCCGGTCATCGGTGCAGGACGGACGGATGCTGGAGTGCATGCCCTGGGCCAGGTTGCCAGCTTCCGCATCAATCGCGATATGACTCCACGCGAATGGACGAGAGCCCTGAATGCGCACCTTCCAGAAAATATCGTGGTCAGATCGGTTGAGCTCATGCCGGACTCATTCCATGCAAGGCATTCGGCCAAAGGTAAGTTGTACGAATACCGCATTCTCAATCGACCCGAACGGGCAGCCGTTGAGCGAAACTATTGTTGGCATGTTCATCGATCGCTTAACGACACAGCGATGAGTACCGCCGGAATCAGCTTAATCGGGTCACATGACTTTTCCTCTTTCCAGACCCAGCCCACGGACAACGATGATCCCATCTGCCATCTCCTGCGATTCACGCTGCTCCGTGAAGGCGATCAGCTGAGGATTGCATTTTATGCCGACCGATTCCTCAAGCAGATGATCCGCTCGATTGTCGGCACGCTTCTGGAAGTCGGCCTAGGCAAACGATCACCCGACAGTCTGACAACCATCCTGAAAGCCCGTGACCGTTCTGCTGCAGGGAAAACCGCTCCACCGCAGGGACTGTTTTTAGTCCGAGTAGATTACGATTGAGGCAGTTTTGACACAGACCGTACACATCCGCTGACAGATACTGAACACGCCATTCGAGAGAATGTCTAGGCCTTGCGGTAAAGGCCATCGGCAGCGGATCGCCCCCACATGATTTTGGGCTATAGAATCATCTCACATCACCAGCACCGGGGAAGTAGTGAATCCTTGCCTAAACTTTTTCACCGCCTACCCAGCAGACTCAAGAAAATCCATAAATGCGTTCTTGTTCTGAATTGGTGTCGTTTCTGGACGTCCTAAGTCTTTTCGTGCCCCACAACGGACCTGAATTTCCAAGAGGCTTGGACCTGGAGATTCTTTGATCTCCTGAAGGCACGACTGCAATTCTGATTGTGTTCGAGCTCGGGCCACTCGTGCGTACCCGGCTGCGCGCGCGATACCCAAGACATCGATGTCCAACGCAACAGTCGGTTGCCCTCCCACCGAATCATGGGCCCCATTGTTCAAAATAATATGCTTATAATTGCTCGGCTTCATTGTTCCTACCAGCGCCACCCCTCCCATATGCATCAGGAGCGCGCCATCTCCATCGAGACAGTACACAGAGCGTTCTGGTTTTTTGAGTGCAATACCAAGTGCAATTTGAGATGCGTGCCCCATCCCCCCCACCGTCAGGAAATCCCGTTGATGGCCAACACCCCTCTTAGTCCGGTACTCATACACTTCACGCGAAGGCATGCCAGTGGTCGACACAACCACGTCTCGCTCTTCCAGAACATCGATCACCTGCTGAATGGCCTCTTCGCGAGACAGTGGAAATTCCGTCTGTTGGAGCGAAGGGGCCGCATACGCCGCAAAGGCACCTTTCTTGATCACCAACGCGAAGGGGCCACCAGTCTTTCGGACATGTGCCACGGCATCCTTCACGATGGGCTCTGCGCGATCGACATCAGTGCCCAGCACCGAATAGGGAATCTCCATGGCATCAAGCATAGGAACCATCACTCGTCCTTGCTTCTTATGTTGAGGTTCATCGTGCACCCCTGGCTCACCGCGCCACCCAATAACAAGGAGCATCGGAACGGAATAGACATCCTCATCAACCAGTGATAGAAGCGGATTGACGACGTTGCCCAACCCCGAGTTTTGTAAATACACGAGTGGGATCTTCCGCGTCGCTAAATGATACCCCAGCGCCAGAGCGACGGCTCCACCTTCATTGGCAGCGATGATATGCTCTCCCGGCCGACTCGTATGAGCCATGCAGGAGCAGAGTTCCTTGAGAAGGGAATCTGGCACTCCCGTGAAAAGCTCAACGCCATTCTTCTTCAGGCAATCAACAAATTCTTGTGGACTCAACATGCACGATTCTCCATGTGGAACGATCGTTCAGAAATATGTTATCGCAAGGCAAATTTAAGTGAGCAATAGTGACGTGTGAACCAGAAAACACTGCGGGCGGAGCAACGCATGCATGGCTGATCAGAAGTTCCCTGCTTGAATCACATCATCGAGACTGTTGATATCGAGCCAATGCCCCACGGTATACAACACGCGAATTGGTTCTTGCCGATTCAGTAGTTCCTGTAGGAGGTGAGGGATCCCGGCTTTTCGATTGGCAGGGTCGGCCATCATCGTCGCGAGGATCGTCTGGAGCTTGGCACTTCCAGTAGGAGACACCTTCAGAAACCCCATCCAGACCCCATGGGTGTGTCCTCTTGACACCATATCCCCCAACTGTTTGAGATAGATTTTAGTATTAAAGGCCTTCTTCGAGTTCGGCAGCGAGCATTCGGCAAAGCCCCCCAAACGATCGTAACTGCTCTGGCTCTGCCAGTCGCTATCGACGAAGACCACAAAGTCCTCATTTTCCTGACACAAGGCCTGCGGAATATACTTATTAAACAGCACATCGCCATACGAAATGATCAGATCCTTCGTCAGGCCCTTCCGTGCGACTAACGCTTTATGCAGAGAATCCAACTCGCCAGTCTCGGCAAAGTCATTGTTATCGAGATAGGTGAGGTTGGGCAACGTCACCGCCTCCTTCTTATAGCCACGGACAACCGTAATATCCTTGATCCCCACCGCATTATACGCATCCACAATATGAGCAAGAATCGGCGTCCCTTGAATCTTCACCATCGTCTTCGGCTGATGCTCGGTCAGCTCCCGAAGTTCCTCGCCACGAGAAGCCGCCAATACGATGGCGGAGGTATCTTCGGCACCTCGGGGGAGATACCGATCTTCTGCATCTTGCAGTTCTGCGGCATTTTGCAGCCTGAAGATTTCTGAGACCGGGGCAACCTTGTCTTCGATGGAGAGCAGGTGTTGCTGCTCCTTCAAGGTCCGCGCGGTTTTCTGCATAGCAGCCACGGCAGAACGCAACAGGTGATTGGCCCAAATGACGATCGAAAATCCATGCTGCCGAAACACATCGGTCGGGGTCGCATAATACTTCGTCGGCACAATCACGACGGGGCACCGATTTCCCCACTCCTGCTTGAATGAAAGAATCTCATCCGGCACCGACAGCGCGCTATGAATGAGAATGCCATCTGCGCCCGCTTGGCGATAGGCCTCGGCCCGGCGCAGCGCTTCCGCCAATCCCCACCCGCAGATGAAGGCTTCCACTCGGGCGATAATGCTAAAGTCCGGATCAGTCTGTGCGTCCTTACCCGCCTTGATTTTGCCGCAGAACTCTTGCATGTCCGCCATTGGCTGGGCATCCCCCTTGATAAAGCTGTTTGTCTTGGGGAACAACTTGTCCTCGATGCACACGGCGGCAATACGCCGTTGCTCCAGTTTTTTGACCAGCCGCTGCATGTTATTGAAGTTGCCGTATCCCGTATCACCATCGAGCAGGATAGGAATCGTGGTCGCATCAGACATGAATTCCAGATTGTCCAACACCTGGGTCCAGCTGGCCTCGTTGTTATCACGAACACCAAATTGCGCCGAGATGGAGAGACCACTGGCCCAGATACCTTTGAAACCTGCTTCTTGAACGATCTTTGCGCTGAGGCCGTTATGCGCTTCACAGATGAATTCCAACTGGTCCGACAAGAGAAGCCTCCGAAATTGGCGCGCTGGCGTGATACCCGGAGTTGAACTCATGGGCGACCTTTCCTCTTCCCGTCGAAGCAATCCAAAGCCAGACGGGGCGGATGGAACCGTAGTGTGTCATTTGGATGCACAGCATATCCTTATATCCTTTTCCCAAGAAGAAATCACCCGTCACCACTTCTCCACAACACCAATTTATCTCTATCATCACGAGAAGACCAGGCTCCGTATACTATTCGTGAGCCACCAACCTACGGTTTCATGCCTCACGCGACAGCGTTCTAGCCTATGACACGTACGTATTTATCTGTTATGATGCAACCCAGTCGTGCACCTCACCTCTTATTAAAGGAGCCTCACCATGCAGCGAGTTTTACGCGCCCTCACATTGACGTTTTTCGCGCTCAGCCTCGGCGTCACGCCATTCGCAGTGGCCGCACCGGAGCAGCAGAGCAAGATGAAGGCCTGCAATGAACAAGCGAATGCGAAAGGGTTTGGCGAAGGGAAAGGCGATGAGCGGAAAGCGTTCATGAAGGAATGCCTTTCCGCCAAATCGGTGAAAGGTGGAGGCGGCAAGGACACTCAGCAGAATAAAATGAAGGCGTGTAATAAAGAGGCGGGTGAAAAGCAGCTGAAGGGTGATGAGCGGAAGAAGTTTATGAGTGACTGTCTCTCGAACTAATCTGGTTAGGCCGGTGCGGCATTATGCTGCGCCGGATAACCTTACCAGCACACTGACCGACGATGCCAACAACTACTGGTGGCGTGAGTCATCGCGATTTTCGAGCTTCTTCCTGAGCTCAATCAATTCCTGCTCCAATGCGATGAATCGGTCACTGATGGGATCCGGCAAATCGACTTGATCCATCGTGGCATCGGGGAGACGCTCACCCTGGGATTTAATGACGCGGCCAGGAACACCGATCACCGTTGAATTGGCGGTGACATTCTTCAATACGACAGAATTGGCGCCGATTTTTACATTGTCGCCAATCGTGATCCCCCCAAGAATCTTGGCCCCTGCTCCCACCACTACGTGATTCCCAAGCGTCGGATGCCGTTTGCCTCGCTCTTTTCCTGTCCCTCCCAAGGTCACGCCCTGAAATAGCGTCACATAGTCACCAATCTCCGCCGTTTCTCCGATCACTACACCCATGCCATGGTCGATGAAAAATCCTGTGCCAATTTTGGCGGACGGATGAATTTCGACACCAGTCAGCCAACGGGCCAGCTGAGAAATCGCTCGCGGGAAGAAAGGCACTCCCATCGACTTCAGCCGATGAGAAATACGATACGCAAGCAACGCATGAAAACCTGCGTATGTGAGGATGACCTCCAGTTTGCTGGTCGCAGCCGGATCTCGATCGAAAACGGCTTGGAGGTCTTGCTTGATGTGCGCCAACATCAGCGATATACCCTAGACGTTAGACTGGCTCGATCAAACAGACGGCGTGGGCGATCATCCCTTCTTCATGTCCCACGGCGTCCAACCCTTCTCCGCTCTTAACCTTGACATTCACTAATTCAGGAGCAATACCAGCCGTTGCTGCGATGGTCTTCTGCATGGTCGAGAGGTGCGGACCAAGCCTGGGCGCTTGAGCCACAATCACAGTATCAATATTACCTACTCGATAGCCTTTCACATTCAGCTTCGACATGACATCTTGCAATAATTTGAGGCTCGAGATGCCTTTGTACTTGGGATCCGAACTGGGGTAATGCCGCCCCAGATCTCCCTCTCCCATTGCTCCCAACAAGGCGTCACAGACAGCATGAACCAGCACATCAGAGTCAGAGTGACCAAGTAATCCCTTACTGTGCGGGATTTCTACCCCGCCAAGAATCAGTTTACGTCCCGGCCCCAATGGATGGACATCATACCCATACCCGATACGCATACTTTTCCCTTTTTCAGTGGTCACAGCTCACTCATCAACAGTTATAAAAAGCTCAAAAGTGACACGTTTCAAAGTTGAAATTCATAAAAATGCATTCCCAAAGCACTTTCCAACTTTCCACCTGTTAACTTTCACGCGTTTTTGTTTGCTTTCCTCGACGCCAAAATCGCCTCGCCAATCACCATGTCTTCAGGCCTTGTCACCTTGATATTCTCTCCGCTCCCTTCCACCACCATAACCGGGTGACCAGCCCACTCGAATAAAAATGCGTCATCAGTTGCATGCACTCCTTCCGCATGAGCTTTGCGATGGACGTTCAGCAATGGCTCCCGTCGGAATGCCTGGGGTGTTTGAGCCAGCCAGAGCGGTTGCCGATCAACGGTTCGTTCGATCCGATGGTCCGTTCCAACCTGCTTGACGGTATCGCGCATCGGCAGCGCGATGATCGCCCCTCCCTCTCGGCCTGCGGCCTCAACCACATCAGCCACCATCTGCTCCGTCAGAAACGGACGCACCGCATCATGCACAACAACAATCTGTGCCTCCTCCGGCACATGCTCGAGCGCATGCCGCACTGAATCCTGGCGTTCTTTTCCCCCTGCCACTACCCGCCTGATTTTTGAAAATCCAAATCGGACAGCGAGATCATTGAGACAATAATCGAGATCAGCCTGCGGCGCGGCCAAGATGATCTGGTCGATGACGGGAGAGCGCTGAAGAACTCGAAGCGAGTGCACGACCAACGGCTCACCGCCCAATGCCAAAAACTGTTTGGGAACGGCGCCACCCATGCGGAGACCTCGTCCGGCGGCAGGGACGATGGCCACAGTACGAGTATTCACAAAACGAGGCTCAACGGATGGTTCTCTTCATTGCGGACAACTCGATGATCACCATCGGGAACCAGCTAGAACGTTCATAAGTTGGAAAGTCCAGATGGGAACTGTTTAACCTTCTAACCTTTCCACTTTCCAACTGCTTCATGGGCGAAGCGTAAGATAAATCGTCCGTCCCTGCCGTTTGAGCAAAAGCAACACCGCCTGATCCTTCGGCAGCTTGTTGGCAATCCGTTCAAATACCTTCACCGAGGTGACCGCTTGGCGATTGACCTCGAGCACGATATCACCTTCACGAACCCCCATCTCCTCAGCAGTACTACCGACCTTGACCCGCACGATCACGACACCGCGCTCGCTGGACTTCAATCCATAGCGACTTGTCAACTCTTCGTTCAGATCACGCACGTCGAGACTGGACAAGATCCCGACCGGCGTCGCTGAGTCTCCCCCGTCTTCCTCACCGCTTTGCGTCATCGACTTGGGTTGCTCGACAATGGTGAGATCGATGGTCTTGGCCTTCTTGTCCCTGATAATCTTGACGACCACTTTTTTCCCAACCGGCGTCTGTGCGACGGCATTACGCAGATGCGTCGGCGAATCCATCGGTTTCCCGTCATACTCAACGATCACATCGGCTCGTTCGAAGCCGGCCTTCTTGGCCGGGCTATCCTCCATGACATCGCTGACGAGCACACCCTTCGTTTCAGTGATTCCGAACTGCGACGCCAATTCCGGCGTCAACTCCTGAATCGAGACTCCCAACCACCCACGCACGACTTTTCCGGTCTGGACCAGTTGCCCCATAACCGACTGCGCCATATTGCTCGGCACGGCAAATCCGATCCCCATATTGCCACCGCTCTGACTGAATATCGCGGTGTTGATCCCTACCAGTTCACCCCGGACATTGACCAGGGCTCCCCCGGAGTTTCCAGGATTGATTGCGGCATCGGTTTGGATAAAATCTTCATACTCAGCAATACCGGCAGCTCGCCCAAGTGCACTGACTATCCCCAGTGTGACAGTCTGCGTCAGTCCGAACGGATTACCGACGGCCAGGACGAACTCTCCCACTTCCAACTTATCCGAATCAGCCCATGGCACGCTCGGAAGCCCTGTGGCTTCGATTTTTACGACCGCCACATCCGTCTTGGGGTCGGTGCCGATCAACTTGGCTTTGAACTCACGCTTGTCCGACAAGGTCACCCGAATCTCATCCGCCTTGCCGACCACATGATTGTTGGTAATGATCAATCCGTTCGAGTCGACAATCACGCCCGACCCCAATCCTCGTTCTTTCTTTTCCTTAGGATGTTCAAATTTTCGAAAAAACTCGTCACCGAAAAACTTTCGAAACAGCGGATCGTCGAACGGGGTCGCGCCTGAACCTTCCCCACGGCCGCTCTTGGTCGCATAGATATTCACCACCGCCGGCTTCACCGATTTGGCAATATCGACGAATGTTTGGTTGCCCCCGCCCAGGATGGGCTGCGGAGCCGTCGAGACTGGCCTGACGACAGGAGAAGGCGACGGTGGTGCAACAGACGATGCATCTGGCACAGCATGGCCATTCGACAACCACCCAAGGTCCGAGGCCACGACAAATCCGATGATTATTCCAGCCGTCAGCAAAGCCGCTGTGACAACCCAGTTTTTCTTCCCTTGTGGAGGCTTCGGACTCGACTCGAATTGATTCATAGTATGCTTTCGCTTTTATCCATGACCGTAGGAGCTCTCACTGAATCGCGCCGCCGTAAATCCCCATGATCGTCTGGAGAAACTTGATGGCCTCCGCCTTCGGCCTTTGGAAGGAATTCCGTCCGATAATGCTGCCAAATCCTCCTCCATCACGAATCCCACGAGCTTCTTCGAACACATTCTTATCTTCGCTCTTCGCTCCGCCGGAGAAGATGACGATCCGTCGTCCGTCGAATGAACTCTGCACCACATGTTTGACCCGCTCCGCCAGCGTCTTGATCGGAATCTGCGTGGACTCGTACACTTTCTTTGCGGCAGCCTGTTCCAAGTGCGCAGTCGGCAACTTCACCTTGATGATATGCGCGCCCAGTTGTGCCGCGATCTGTGCCGCATAGGCCACGACATCCATCGCCGTCTCACCTTCCTTACTCAGAGCAGATCCTCGGGGATAGGACCACACCACGACGGCCAGGCCACCGGCCTTCGCTTCTTCTGCAATGGCTTGCAGTTGTTCATACATCGCGTTGCAATGGGCGGACCCAGGATAAATCGTGAACCCGACAGCCGAACACCCTAATCGCAAGGCATCGTTCACACTGCCTGTGACTGACGGCAGCGGATCCTTGTCATCATGCAATACATCATGATTATTGAGCTTGAGAATGAGAGGAATCTGCCCCGCAAATTCACTGGCTCCTGCTTCTAAAAACCCGAGCGGTGCTGCATAAGCATTGCAGCCGGCATCAATGGCGAGTTGAAAGTGATAGTGTGGGTTGTACCCGGATGGATTCGGGGCAAAACTCCGAGCCGGACCATGCTCGAATCCCTGATCAACCGGGAGAATGACCAACTTGCCGGTCCCGGCCAATTTCCCGGAACGCAGCATGCGGGCAATATTCGTCTTCGTCCCAGCATTGTCGCTACCATACCAACTGAGAATCTCTTGTACCCGATCTCCCATAATTCCCTCCAGACTGCTCCCACATGTCAACACGATGAGTGACTATGCTTTCCCTTGAATGTACGCCTCAGCCTGCTCGACATCGAGACGACTCCCGATAATCAACGGTACACGCTGATGTAACTTCTTGGCTTCCACATCTAGAATTCTCGTCGTGCCTGTTGAGGCCTTTCCTCCGGCTTGCTCAATCACAAACGCCAACGGATTTGCCTCATAGAGCAGCCGCAGCTTTCCTTCCGGCTTGTCGACTTCCCCTGGATAGAGATAGATTCCCCCTCCAAGCAACAGGCGATGCACATCGGCCACCAAGCATCCGCAATACCGCGCACTATAGGGGCGCCCCGTCGCCTTATCAGTGACTTTGAGCGAATCCATATACTTCCTTATCCCATCAGGCCACTTGTTATAATTTCCTTCATTGGCGGCATAGACCTTTCCCTTTTCAGGAATCCTCATCCGCTCATGTGACAAGAGATATTCTCCGATGTCAGGATCGAGCGTGAATCCATAAACACCTTGCCCGACGGTGTACACCAACATGGTGCTCGATCCATAGAGGAGATACCCGGCCGCTACTTGTTCGGTCCCTGGGCGGATCAAATCCGCTTCGGTGGGCGATCGATCAGTCCGTCCATATTTGAGTACTGAAAAAATGGCCCCAAGCGGCATGTTGTTGTCCGTATTGGACGAGCCGTCCAGCGGATCGAAGAGCAACATATACTCACCATTCGGCCAATTATCCTGCAGCAATAGGGGATTTTCCATTTCTTCCGAGGCCAGAGCACAGACATGTTCGCTGCCTTGAAAGACCTTGACGAAGTCGTCGTTCGCGATGGCATCCAGCTTCTTGACGGTCTCTCCCTGAACATTGGTCTCACCGGTCGTGCCAAGAATATTGATCAACCCTGCACGCCGAAGATCTTGGGAAATGAGTTTGCCGACCAGGCCAATTTGGGTCAACAAACTGGAAAACTCCCCAGTCGCACCTGGATAGGACGCCTGACTCCGAATGATAAACTGGCTTAATGTGGTAGGAAATTGTCTCATGCTGCGGCTCAGTATAACGGGTTTATCCTGCGTGGACAACAACCTCCTGTTCAAAACCCCGGCTTCACACTACTGACTCCTGCCCAACCATCAACGAGGTCGGCGACAATGGCACCAAGTACGACTTTCGCTTTCATGCGGACAGGGGTCTTTCGCTCATCATTGGTGACCCAGACATGAATATCCCCTTTATTCATAAAGAGACCATGAAAAGGCATGATCACCCGCACTCGGACCGTCTCCACCCTTCCCCAGCCTCCTTCAAGAGTCTCGATTCCCTCGACCCGGACCTCAACCGGCCGGTTTTTCTTATCATGATACACGTTCATCTTGAGTGAGGCTCCCGGCTTGGGTGGCAACACCGCGCGGGTGTAGTACAGGCAAGATATGATGTCATGGGTCCCGGCTGGAATGGATACGAACTCGGTCGTTCCTCCTCTGACGGCAGTGACCGTCCCGTCCTTTTGGTGGAACGTATATTCGATATCCTCTTTCTTTTTTCCCTCGCGCCGCCGGAAGGTCAAATGTTCCGGCGTGAGCGTCTCCAGATCCAGTTCCGACTCCACTCGATTATCCACCGGAAAGAACTTCGTGATGATCGGTGTGGACTGCGCCGTCCCGATCAGCCTGGCGAGGGAAGAGGGCCCTCCTCTCTCCTCCGTAGGAGCCACTTCCATCACGGCGATGGCAGCAGTCAGGTTGAGCCAGGACACTTCGTAGGTCAGCCGTTCTCCGACCGTGAAGGGACGGGTTGTTTCGCCTACTCCTTCAGCGGTGTTTGTTCCAAGGGGAACCAGGAGGGTCAACGCAACAGTCCCTATGGCGGCAGGACGACCGATGCTGGCGCGGAGGCGAGCAAGGCCAATCCACGTGGCGACAGATGCTAACACGCGAGCGCTCGTTTGGCCTCCCTCAGCTCTTCCTCAATCAGCGCTCGAATCGCATTGAGTTGGTCGGAAGAGGTCGCTTCAAATCTCAGCACTAAAGCCGGTTGGGTATTGGACGCCCTGATGAGGCCCCATCCATCATCGAATATCGCGCGGACCCCGTCGATCGTGATCAGATTTCTCAGTGCCAGCTTCTTCGGGCCAAGGCCCTGTTCGGTCTTCAGATATTCCGTGAATCTCTTGCGAACCCACTCGACTACATCAAACTTGGCGGTATCTGGAAGATCCACTCGTATCTCAGGCGTGACGACAGACTGGGGCAGATCCGACACTAACGCTGAAAGCGGCTGCTGAGCTTTCGCCAAGATTTCCACAAGCCGACAGGACGCATACACGGCATCGTCATACCCGAAATACCGATCTGCAAAAAACATGTGCCCGGACATTTCCCCGGCCAACACTGCCGCCTCTTCTTTCATTTTTGCTTTGATCAAGGAATGTCCGGTCTTCCACATCACGGCACGCCCACCACGCTTGGCAACGTCATCGTAGAGGCATTGGGACGCTTTGACCTCCGAGATGATCGTACTCCCCGGCTTCTCGGCCAGAATATCTCGAGCGTACACCACCAGGAGACGATCTCCCCAGAGCACCTGCCCCTGCTCATCCACTGCGCCGATTCGGTCAGCGTCTCCATCATAGCCGATTCCCACATCAGCTCGATGCTCCTTCACTGCTTGCATCAAGTCAGACAGGTTCTCCAGCACCGTAGGATCCGGATGATGGTTGGGGAAACGCCCGTCCAGGTCGCAATACAGTCCCGTGACCTTGCACCCCAGCAATTCAAGCGCTTGCTTGGCAACAAGGGACGCTGCGCCGTTCCCACAATCAATCACGACATGCAACTGTTTAGCCTTGACATGAGAAAAGCTTTTCTTGATGTACGCCAAATAGCCAGGGATGATCGGATAGTCAGAGAGCTGCCCATTCCCGGAAGAGAAAATGCCCGCCTCCATCACACGCCGCAACTCTTGAATATCATCTCCATGAATCGCCGTTTTCCCCAAACAGATCTTGAACCCATTGTACTCCGCTGCATTGTGACTGCCAGTGATCATGATGCCGCCGCTGACCGGAAGGGTAAATAACGAGAAATACACCAACGGAGAGGAGCAGATCCCGATATCGACAACGTCCATCCCGCCGGCTAACAGCCCCTTGAGCAGCGCCTTATGTAACGCGGGAGAACTGAGACGGCCATCACGACCTACGCTGATCGTCTTGACTCCGTGTTTGTGTGCATAGGTGGCGTAGGCAAGCCCCACCCGCTCAGCCAACTCCTCCGTCAGCTCGGTACCGACGATGCCTCGAAGATCATATTCACGAAATAGGCCCATAATTCCTCGTTTTCTCGTTTAGGGGTTAGAAAGCAAGCAAGGTGGAAAGTTGTCCGTGTGGATTTGAATGTTCACACTTTTACACTTTTTGAACTTCCTGGTACTTCAACCCCACGACCGTAATCATCCTTGAAGCGAACGATATCATCTTCACCAAGGTACGGGCCGTTTTGAACCTCGATGATATGCACGGTCTCACGCCCTGGATTTTCCAGGCGATGCAGTGTCTTCATCGGGATGGCCGTACTCTGCCCAACGCGCAAGTCAAAAATTTCTTCCCCCCTGGTCACTCGTGCAGTACCGGCAATCACCACCCAATGTTCACTCCGTTGATGATGCATTTGAAGTGAGAGTCGCCCACCCGGGTTGACCGTCACGCGTTTGACTTTGAACCCCAGACCTTCCTCCAACACCGTATAGGAGCCCCATGGCCGCTGAACGGTCAAGTGTTCCAAATGCTCCGGCGCTTTTTGTTGCTTCAGGATGTCGACGACCTTCTTTACATCCTGCGCCCTTGATTTCGGACAAACCAACGTCGCGTCCGGTGTATCTACCACGACCATATCTTGTAATCCGATCGTCGCCACAACCCGCCTATCGGCATAGACAATCGAACGGCGACTCTCTATGTCGACCACTCGCCCCGTCGTCACATTCCCGGCCTTATCTCTCGAGGCCACTTCATCCAAACTTCCCCAACTCCCGACATCCGACCATTTGAACGCCACCGGAATCACAGCCGCCTTCGGCGAACGTTCCATCACACCATTGTCGATGGAAACTGGCTTGATGGATCGATAGAGGTCTTCAATGGCTGACTTCGGCGCCTGATTCACCCGAAGTTCCTGGATTCGAACCATCGCTCTGGCAATGGCAGGCTGGTGACGACGAATCTCTTCCAAAATCGTCGCGGCCCGCCAGATGAACATTCCGCTGTTCCAATAGTAGTTGCCGGCTTTAAGATACTGCATCGCCTTGGCAAGGTTAGGCTTTTCCACAAATTTGTGAACCGAGAAGCCCCACAACTTCCCTCGTTTCGCCAGCACAACCTTGTCGTTCGGCTTGATATAGCCATAGCCGGTTTCCGGACGGATCGGCTTAATCCCGAAGGTCACCAAAGATCCCGCTTCTGCCAATTGACATGCCAGTTGAACCGCCGACTCGAAATCTCGCTGCCCGGTGACCACATGATCGGCGGGGACGACTAGCATGATGGCATCAGGATCCCGTCGCTGAGCCTCCAGAGCAGCCAGCGCAATGGCGGGGGCCGTATTACGGCCTTCCGGTTCCAGTACAAACCCGTCGGCAAGATCCTCTTTCCAATCGGCCAGTTGCACACGAATGAGATCAGCCTGTGCCGCGTTGGTCGAAATCAAGACGTTGGCTGCCGGAGCACAGCCAAGCACACGCTGCATGGTTTGTTGGATCAAGGTATGTTCACCGCCGATCCGTAACAGCTGCTTCGGAAACAGATGTCGGCTCAAGGGCCAAAACCTGGTCCCGCTGCCTCCAGCCATAATGACCGGATAGAGATGGTTGTACAGCTTGAGGTTTGAAGTTCGAGGCTTAAGAGAAGTCATCCAGCATAATCTCCTACCCTATGAACGTTTTCCTGAACTTGAAACGTGGGACTTGAAACTTGCAACCTGCCCCTGCGCCTCCAGAATCATGTCAGCAATCTCCCTCACGACCCCTTCTCCCCCATTTTTCCGGCACACATAATCCACTGCCCGACAGATTTCCGGCATCCCGTCGGCCGGTGAAGCGGAAAATCCGACCGCCTGCAAGGACTCCAGATCGTTGACATCGTCGCCAATATAGGCCACCTGTTGAAGCGAAATGCCATGCCGTGCGGCCATGTCCCGAATCACCGACAGCTTATCCAACACACCCTGGTGGAGCTCAGGGATTGCCAATTTCTCTGCCCGCCTCGCCACGAGCCGAGTTCGTTCCTGCGTCACGATGGCCGTGATGAGTCCGGCTCTCTGCAACAGCTTGATGCCCATCCCATCTCGGGTGTTAAACTTTTTCCATTCGTCACCCGATTCGGAATAGTACATCCCGGCATCGGTGAGGACCCCGTCCACATCGGTGGCAAAAAGACGAATCCCTTTGAGGACGGCGGGAGACGGCCGCCGGCTTGAAGACTTGCCTGTTGCGGGTTTACTTGCCAAGGCTAAGAGGCCTGCTTAGGTGGACTTCTACTGGACCTATCATACCCGACAGGTAGGACATCGCAAAACAAAAACACAGCCCACCGATCCTGCATTACACAAACCTCGTTCAGAGACTTCGGCCTCACACCTGCAAACCACTCCGACCCGGACCTCAGCCGGAACAATCACGTCGGCACGTCTCCCTGTGAAAGCTGAAAAGGCCTGGGTGAAAATCCTAGATCTCGCGCGGCATCGCCATGGTCAAAGACCAAGTCGTGGTTCATGCGTTCGGCCATTTCCGTAGTCCAATTGCGATATCGCGGCAGCAGACGAAGTGCTACCACTGCCAGACGAAAGAGCCATCGGGGAATTGTTACCACCTGTGGGTTTTTACCAATCGCGGCAAAGACACGACAGACCATCTCCCGGTAGGACAACGTTTCACCGCCTGAGAGGTTATATGCCCGGTTCCCGGCCGCAGGCACCGTGAGGGCCGACACACATGCCGTTGCCACATCCTCCGCATGCACAGGCTGACGCAAGCCATCAGCCCGGCCCAACAAGGGGAACCCCCCCCATCGACGGACAAAGCGAAGAATCTCCGTCACATTTTTGTCTCGCCCATGTCCATAGATCAACGTCGGGCGCAAAATAACCCACTCAATTCCCTGGGTCTCGGCCCAAGTACGTAGAGCCTGTTCACCGGCATGCAGTCCTTGCACGAGCGCCTGTTCGCCCTTATCTGGGGAATCCTTCTTTGCGAGAAGACTCGTCGATGACAGGGCCACCACCCGACGAGCACCACTACGCTCGATCAGCGAGAAATACTGCGGCAACACCCAAATCGGGGCGACACACAGCCAATCCTGGATGGGAGGAACTTCGGGGGAAGCGACTACAGAAGGCGAGAGCTGCAACCACGTCACCTCTGATTCGGTCTTGCCATCATGTCGAGACCTGGAAAATGCAACAATGTGGCGGCCATCTTTTCTCAACCGTTGGATCACGCACTCGCCGACAAAGCTGCTTGCCCCGAGCACACCGATCTTCGACGATTCATCCACGCTGAATTCCGAGATGTCGCAGGGTGAGCGATATGGAGTGGTATGATGCAACGAAGCCAAAACGCAGCCAGATACCGAGCGCCACCAGCCACATCAACGGGCCTGGGTACTGATGCCGAAAAAACTTGCGATAAAACCGCATCATCCCACGATGCTTATGCCATTCGACAAATATAGGCCGAGAGCGGCTACAGACGCCTCGATCATGCACGACTCTCGCATCAGGCACAAACATGATCTTCCACCCCTTACGACGCAGTGCCATGCAGAAGTCAAGGTCCTCACAGTGCAGGAAATAGCCCTCATCCCAGGCTCCGACATCTCGCATCGCAGTACGACGAACCAACATGCATGCACCGGAAATGGCCTCGACCACAATAGAGTAGGTCGGCAGCGGCTGTTTGTGTAAGTGAAAATCAAAGAACAGACGAGGCCATCGATCTGCAAAACGTGACAACCCAAATGCCCGCACAAAAGATCGCCATGGTGTTGGAATGGCCCGTCGCCCTCCCGCCTGTTCAGTGCCGTCCGGATTGAGAAGCAAACCACCCACCATTCCCACATTCTGGTGCTCGTCAATCACCCGCAACAGGCGACTCACGGAACCCTGCGCCAGCACACAATCTGGATTAAGAAAGAACACGTAACTGCCGGTGGACTGGTCAGCTCCCATATTGCAAGCCGCTGCAAACCCAAGATTCTCTCGATTACGAACAATCTTTAATCTCGGGTCACCTGGAAATGCGGCCTCAAGTTGCACCAAACTATCGTCGCTTGAGGCATTATCGACCACAATCACTTCACCTACTTGGCCTAAGGCCGACGAGACGCAGGCGACAATGCATTCGCATGCATTGTAATTCACGATGATCAACGATACCGCATTGGATGAAGAACTGATCTCAGGGTTGCTCGAGCGAGTGAGTGAGGATGAGGTGAACTCCCGATCAGAAGCCGTCGCCAGCATTTCATTCATTAGCGAAATTCCGTTAACCTTTTGGTCTGAGTTTGAACCTAGGCCAAGCCTACCGTGCAAGTCAACTAGCTAGTAGATGCCCTAGTTTCTAGTTAAATCAGGACTTGCCGCCATGGGTTCAAGTGGGAGGAGCCTTACTGTGCTGGAATGATTTGCTTGTCCATCAACCGCCAAATCTCACGCACTGTCGCAATGCGAGTCGATTGAACCAGCTGCCGCTTGCGCCACATCTTCGGCAAACCCTTAATGGCATCGCACTTCGCACGCCAAATGATTCTCCCCTGACCGCGAAAGGTGAATACCACCAAGGCAACCAGATTCATCGCCACGTGCAACGGCAAGAGCGGCCAGAATACTCCAGCCGGCATGTCCTTCACAAACGTCCACACCAGATTGCGATGGCCGTGATATACAGAAAAATCACTATGCTGTCCACCGGTTGTTGCTGAACCCACATGATGAACAACAGCATCCCGAACATACATGGCCTTATACCCGGCTAAGCGAAGGCGAAATCCCAAATCCACATCCTCGACATAGCAAAAGTAGTCCTCATCAAATCCACCTGCGTCCATGACAATCTGCCGTCGATACAGCGCCGCGGCCGCACAGGGCGAGAATACCTCGGACGCCTGTGCTGAAAGGGAAGCTACAGGCTCACCGTGCCCCATTCGCCAGACCAGCCCACTGACATGATACGCATCACCTGCTCCATCCAATACTGAGGGGTCAGCGGCATTCACCAGCTTGCTTCCGAAGACATCAAATTCAGGATTCTCCAGCACCGCCGACAATAACGCCTCCAACCAATGTGGTTCGGGGAATGCATCTGGATTGAGAAGCGCAACAAACTCGGCATCATCGCATTGAGTGACTCCGATATTGTTGGCAGCTGCGAACCCAAGATTCTTGCCAAGTCGGTTCAATTCACAGAAAGGGTACTGTGCGATAATTCCTGCCAACATATCCCCATCTGAGGAACCGTTATCGACAATCAGCACGCGATCAGCGCGGCGTGTTTGTAGAGACAATGCAGCAAGCACACCCCCTATCAGGTTGGCTGCGTTCCATGTAACAATAATCACGGCTATTCGCATTGTGGAAACACACTAGCTACGGAAAGAGGGAAAGCCACTTATTCTCAATGATGGGAATCCAAAATCCCTCAACAACGTTCTCGCCAACTGAAATGCTTCCATCGTATGGAGAGTGAAACAAAATGAAAAAACATAAGCGGTTGGTCATTTTTGGCATTGAAGATTTCGCACAATTAGCCCTTGAGTACTTCACCCATGACTCAGAGTACGAAGTTGCGGCCTTTACCGTTGACGGTTTTTACCGCGTCACCACTGAACTGTGTGGGTTACCGGTCGTACCATTTGAAGAATTAGAGGAGAATTTCCCAGCCTCGCTACATGATGTCTATGCGGCGGTCGTCTACGGCAAGCTAAACAGAGTCCGCCAAGAAATATGCTCTCGCATCAAAGAAAAAGGTTACAAACTTGCCACCTACATCAGCTCAAGGGCTTTTGTCTGGCCGAATGTGGTCATCGGCGAGCATTGCTTTATTTTTGAGGATAATACCATCCAGCCCTTCGCAACAATTGGTGACAATGTAGTCATGTGGAGCGGGAATCACATTGGCCACCACTCCACCATCGGGCATCATTGCTTTCTCACTTCTCATGTCGTGGTGTCGGGATGGTGCGATATCGGCACACATTGTTTTCTTGGCGTAAATAGCACGCTAGCCAATAACACGCACATCGGGGACTCCTGTTGGATCGGACATGGAACAGTGCTCAGCGGTGACATTCCTGCTCGATCATTGGTCAAATCAGCAAATAGCGAAATCGTTGAATTAAATGAAGCCGTGCTTTTCCGCAGCCTTGCCAGATCGAGTCGCAGCCGAAACAGACGGTAACTCTCATGAGTAGGGAGATCAATTCAAATACCTTTCCCGACAAACATATGTATCAACAGAGACTATTACCATGGGATCATGTGCCCTGATCAACATCAAGACTACTTATGCGCATAAAATTAAGTTCTGATGAATCTCTTTGCCTACCAGATCAACCCCGTCTTCAATAACTCTTTCTAAAATACTAGAACAACTTCCCCGATAATCAGAAAGAAAGCTTAGCGTTAATCCTGATTTTTTGAACACCACTTCGTCATATATACCTTTTCCGCCTGGTGAATTGATGTAGTCGGTGGCACCCACCCGCTTAGCAATTTCGATAATCCGTTCTTGTGCTCTCAACCGTGGATCAATGTTCAGCGTACTCGATCGGATAACTGGCCGTTCGATACCCAGAAGCCTCGCCATTTTTACCAATGACGAGGAAAAGTACTCATTCGGACTTATTCCGATATCAAAAAGGATATCGGCATAGTCAGAATGATCTTTCCGAATGGTCTTAAGTGACGTGAATCTCTTCGTCTGATCGAGCAACAAGGCGCTCGCATTGTCTTGAAACTGCAAGTCACAGATACGGGTGGTATCCCGATCGCTTTTCTTTAACGGCACGGTAAGCCATTGCAGCTCTCCATTCTGATCCGTAAAGCGATTCCTGTGCACCCAACCACGCCGTGGAAACTGGACACAATCTAACGCTACAAATACATCCGCTGCGGCAAACAGCCTGAAATACCCAGGATACGGCATAAAGTACGGCTGCATGATCGCGACTCTCAGGCAACACCTCGATTCAATAGTCGACTCAATAGTCGACCATTTTTCTAGTCTGAATTCTCTTTAAAGAGGTACTGCAGTTACCGTGGGTAAACCTCAGCCACCTGTGCCACAGTTGGAAAACCAGGGAAATATTGTTCTCTGCGTACAGTCCTTATGTAAGCGGTCGGATAACAACGTTCTATGAATGTCTGCTCATTCGCATCATCAAAGCGAGTTGACGCTGCAAGTCTGAATCGCCCTGTTTCTCCCCGCCTTGAAGTTCGATGAATCGTAAAAAGGGACATGAAAACGACATCCCCAACATTCACTTCAATAGGCACATAATCGTTCTCGCCATACTCACTCGTATCTGTTTCCCAGGTTGAATTACTATGTTCTCTTGCGGGCAACACACCCTGAAAGTGACTCCCGGGAATCACCTCTAGGGGATAGTTATTGCGATCCACATTGACCAGCGGAAGCCATACGACCATGCCATCGAGGCTACCTTGAACGGACGGGAAATCCTGGTGAGGCACCAAACCAAAATACCCATCGGGTATTTCCAATTCTTTGGCCATAATATGTACCACCTGCCCGCCGGGGAGAAATATGTCTTGCCATCCGAATTGGTCTTTCAGCACACCAATGATCTTGCTGTGATTCATAAGGTTAAAAATTTCGAGTTTTCGCCACAGCGATCCAATCACCTTTTTATATCTTTCGATATCCCTTTTATGCAGTCGTTGCATATCCCGAAAAATATCATCTTCATGCGCCTTAGCCCCAACATAGGCCAACTGATCACGAAACGTTTTGTGAATCCCTTCTCTAGCAACGATGACATCATCTGTGCCGTCGAGAAGATTACGAGCAATATAAAAGCCGTTCTTCTTGAACTGTTCCAATGGGTTCACTATCATCACGCTACCCTCAAGCCATATAAAATCGTCCTGCGTTTGTACTACCCAAGCCTGGTGAATTTTACCACCAACCGTTGCCTGGTGTGAGAGAGTGCTAAGGTTAGTTGAAATTTGAAGCGACTCCCCCTCTTATGATGAGATGGCGTTCGACCAAGAAAGTCATCCCATCACGTCAAGAAAGGAGTCACTTCATGAGCAGTATGGCAACCTCT